>Ga0207158_1026_pt1 | contig 45670 bp, 38 predicted proteins | sample Alteio_BWMinHeat_22_FD_153512 | JGI IMG/M metagenome (GOLD analysis project Ga0207158, IMG submission 153512) | Enriched cells from forest soil in Barre Woods Harvard Forest LTER site, Petersham, Massachusetts, United States -... | ecosystem: Environmental > Terrestrial > Soil > Temperate forest >... | reverse complement strand
AAGAGAAAGACCTCACCATCGCCCAAAGTAAGAAAAGCACGGCCGAAGAAGGCGCCGCCTCGAATGTGCGCGCGCTGGGGCGTTTTCGATGCGAGCATGAAACAGGTTGCGATCTTCGACTACAACCAAAAGGTCGCCGCAGATGAGAAGCTCGCCGACCTGCTGGCGACGAAGAAGAGCGCCCATTTTCTGCAAATCGTGAAGGAACCGATGCTCGCGCCGGCATCGGCAGAGGCGGTTTCCGCCGGGTGACCCTCGGCGATCATCCGCAATAGAGGGGGCGCTCTCTTTGCGCGGATGAAGAGAAAACGATCATGCGGCGCGAATCGTACGATGCGCGCCGCGTTTTTTCCCCTCCTTCGAGCTCCGTTCTTGACCCACTTTCGCAACCCATTAGAATCAACCGATCTCTGACCTTGCGCATCTACCCGAAACCTAAAGGGGGCCACCACCATGATGACTTCACGAATCACCCGGCGCTCCGCCTTGAAACGGATGGCGGCGACGGGCATCGCGGCCCCGTTCGCGTACCGGGCTTACGCTCACGTCGCGCCGAGCGAAACGCTCAACCACGCCAGCTTCGGCGCCAACGGCCAGGCGCTGTCCGATATTCACGCTCTGACCGGAAGCAAGAACCTCAAGCTGGTGGCGGTTGCCGATGTCGATCTGAGCCGCACGGCGGACGTGCGGAAGCAGTATCCCGACGCCAAGATCTACCAGGATTGGCGCGAGCTTCTCGACAAGGAAAAGCACCTGGACTCCGTCAACGTGTCGACGCCCGACCACATGCATGCCTCGATTACCATGCGGGCCATGAAGCAGGGTTTGCACGTTTACACCCAGAAGCCTCTGACCCAAACGATCTACGAAGCCCGGCAACTGACGCTTGTCGCGCGTGAGAAGAAGATCGTCAGCCAGATGGGCACCCAGATTCACTCGCACGAGGTCCACAAAACGGTGGTCGCGACGATTCAGGCCGGCGCCATCGGGAAGGTGAAGGAGGTCCATAGCTGGAGTGGCAAGAAATGGGGCGATAAGAATCCACGACCCAACCGCAAGGATGATGTGCCGGACGATCTGAACTGGGATTTCTGGCTCGGCGTCGCCGCCGACCGTCCGTTCATCAAGGGATACTATCATCCCTCGGAGTGGCGCAAACGCCTGGACTTCGGGACCGGCACGTTTGGAGACATGGGCTGCCACATTCTCGATCCTGTCTTCACGTCACTCGCATTGACCGCGCCAAAATCAGTCCGCTCCGAGGGGGGCGAGCCGAATGCCGACTGCTGGGGCCTGGATTCGCAAGTCTTGTATACGTATCCCGGAACGAAGTACACCGCCGACACCGTGACACTGACGTGGTACGACGGCGACAAACGCCCGCCAGCCGAAGTGAAGGACCAGATCGGCAAACTCGGTCTGAGTGATCAGGGGTCGATCTACATCGGCACCGAGGGGGTGCTGTATTCCCGCTACATCGAAGCACCGCTGCTGCTACCCGCGGACAAGTTCAAGGCCTACAAGCTGCCCAAGCAGGAAGGCGCGGACCACTATCTCCAGTTCGTGGAAGCCTGCCGCGGCAACGGCAAGACCACCACGCCGTTTGACTACTCCGGCAACCTGACCGAATCAGTGCTGCTGGGTTGCCTAGCAACACGCTTTCCGCAGAAGTCTCTCGAATGGAACGCGGAGAAACTGGCGGTGACAAATGTGAAAGAGGCGAATGAATTCGTGCGACGGAAGTATCGGAAGGGGTGGGAGGTGGAGGGGTTGTAGATCGACGCCTCGCAGGCGCACAAAATGGATTCATTCCTTCCAAATGCCCCACACCCCCTTGCGGGATGAATGCATTTGAGTGACTTTGGGAACGCGATTGTATCACTCATTGATCCTGAAAGGACGCGATTGACACGAGAGAATGAGATCACGGCGCAATTGTCCGCGAAATGCGTTTCACAAATGGGCGGATTCGTTCCATGCAGCTGGGTGTTTCAGCTGACAGGCGACTGGCTGTACGACAGACCCGCTACTTCAGCATTGGACCATTTCCTGCCGCAATGAGATGCCCTTATGTCAGTTGGCGCACCATCATCTTCTGGACAAACCGAAGTTGAAGGGGTCCGCAGCACGCACACCACTACCTGCTGCGTCGTCGGCGGCGGCCCTGGCGGCGTCATGCTCGCCCTCCTGCTTGCTCGGAACGGCGTCCCCGTCACTCTGCTGGAAGCCCATCCCACCTTCGACCGCGATTTCCGCGGCGATACCATCCACCCGGCGATACTGGAAATCCTCGATGAAATCGGCCTGGCCGATCGGCTGCACGAGCTACCCCACGTCAAGATGTACGGCCCGACGTTTCCGACCGCGGATGGGCCGGTCATGGTCTTCGATTTCCGCCGGCTGCTAAGGACGCGGTTCCCGTACATCATGTGGATGGCGCAGCCTATTTTCCTGCAATTTCTCGCGGAGGAGGCCAAGAAATATCCGTCATTCTGGCTGGTCATGGGGGCGAACGTGCAACACCTGATCGAGGAGGCGGGCGTAGTTCGCGGCGTGCGCTATCGGACGGCGGACGGCTGGCAGGAATTGCGAGCGCTGCTCACCGTGGGCGCGGACGGCCGATTCTCGCGGGTGCGCAAACTAGCCGGTCTCCGAGCGATTCAGACGTCCTCGCCGATCGAGCTGCTGTGGTTCCATCTACCTCGGCTACACGGCGATCCGGAAGGGACGGGGATCGTGTCGCCGCGCTTCGGCAATGGGCACGTGTTGATCATGATCGACCGCGCGGATCACTGGCAGGTGGGCTATTTCTTCCCGGCGGGAAACTACCAAAAGCTGCATGCGGCGGGTGTGGAAGCGATGCGGCGCAACATCGTGAGCTTGGAACCGCGTTTCGCCGAGAACGTGAAGTCGTTGACCGACTGGCATCAGTTCACGCTGCTGTCGGTCGCGTCGAGCCGCTGCCCGCGCTGGTACAAGCCGGGACTGTTGCTGATCGGCGACGCGGCCCACACGATGACGCCGGCGGCGGGTTCGGGAATCAAGTATGCCATTGAGGACGCGGTGGTGGCTGCGAACCTGCTGACGTGCCCACTACTGGCGAAACGGGTGCGGTTCCGCGATCTGGCGGAGGTGCAGCGGCGGCGGGAATGGCCGACGCGCGTCATTCAAGCGTTAGGCGCCTTTGGATTGAAGAATCTGGGTAGGTTCCTCGTATCGCGGCGTGCGTCCCGAAGCGAATCAAGCGCGGGCAATTCCCCACCATTTCCACGATTTGTGATACGGATGTTCCGGCTGCCGCTGTTGCCCTGGTTGTTCGCGCGGATGATCGCCTTTGGGATTTGGCGGGTGCATGTGCAAAATCCGACGCGGGATCGGGGCACGGCATGATTGCCATCAGGGTCGTCGTTTGGATGGCTATCGTCCTTGTGCATGGTTCGGTCATCGTTCTCATTCCGTATCTGCTGGTTTGTGCGAACATTCAGCTTTTCTCCGGCGATCTCGGCATCTTCCGGTGGCTGGGCTTCCTGCCGATCATGCTGGGCGGCCTGATCGTACTCTGGAGCGTTTGGGACCTTACCTTCACCGGCAAAGGCACGCCGGCCCCTTTCGACCCGCCCAAGGAATTTGTGGTCAGGCGCCTCTACTGCTTTGTCCGAAACCCAATGTATCTTGGCGACTTGCTGGTGCTGGTGGGAGAATCGTTGCTGTTTGAGTCCGCAATTCTGTTGATTTATGCGGTGCTGATGCTGTGCGTCTTTCACCTGTTCGTTGTGCTTCACGAGGAACCGACCTTGAAGCGGAAGTTTGGAGAGCCGTACGAGAGGTATCGCGAGGCTGTGCCACGCTGGATTCCGGCTTGGAGGCCTTACCAACAACCGCTGGTTTGCCACGACAGAGTCGCACCCAAAGATTTCAAATGACGCTCTTGCCACGTAGCGGCGGGATCTGGAATCATCCACCTCGAAACCGATTTTGGGCGGCGGCGACGAGTATCCACGTAACCAGCCCTTGCCAACCGAACCATGCCACTGCCCACGAAAGCATGAATCCTGGACTTACCCATACGGTTTGGAGCGCGTATCCCGTTCCCTCCGCCTTGGTCAGCCAGATCAGAATCAAATCCGTCCCGAGCGCCACGGCGAATAATTGGAGCGCCAATGCCATGCCGGCCAGCCTGCGACGCAGTCCCCACGCGATGCCCGCCAACGGGGCCGCGAAGATCGCGACCCAACACACTTTTTCCGTGGACATCCAGCCGTGGCCTGAAACGCCCATGAGACCCGACGCTATCGCAGCCCAAGCGCCAAGGAAGAGCCCGAGAGTGGTCAAGCCGCAAGCAATCCAATAATTCCGCTTCCAGTGATCGGGCAATTCCCTCAGCCCGCCGCAAACGGGGCAGCGGGTAAACCCGTGTCTTCCCGCAACACATGTTGGCAGTGGCGGCATCGTATCAGTTTCAAGGATCAGTCTCCCTCGATGAACGGCATTCTATCCAGGATGATAGGCACGCACGAAGACTGTGACGTCACGTGGAACAAAGCACTCACATCCCTGGTCACATCGCGATAGAATTAGTCTGCCACCTATATCTGATTCGAACGGACACTTTTTCGTTCGGAGTTGTCCCATGACCTCAGTCGGACCTGAAACCTACCGTTCCTATCGCAATCTGCCGCCGCTTGCAGGGCTCGCCGACTTTGCGGCAGCATCGCGGCCCGGCTTGAGTGTCGAAGCTTGCGTTACGCGTCTCAAGCGCTATCATTACGCCTTTCGCCGGCTGCATGAGATTCTGACGGCCCGCATCACCGCCGAGCCTATCTACGAACTCAAAACCGGCTTCTCGCACCACGCCTACCTCTGCGCCGAGCATGTCCAGGCCCTGCGCACCCGCGTCGGCGAGATGCGCGAGCCGCCGCTGGGCCTGGAGGACGTGCCGCACTCGGCTTTAGAGGTCTTCTTTGACGAAATCCTCGCCGCCCCGACGACGGAAGAGTTGATTGAAGGCGCATACCGGGTGGCGATGGACCAACTCTGGCACGCGATGCGCCAACACCAAGACGACACGAATCCCCTCACCGACGCTCCGACCCGGCGTATCCTGCGGTTCGCCTTGCTCGAAGTGAACGACATGGCGAACTGGGGTGCTCGCGTGGAAAGCTGCCTCGTTGAGCCCGAATCCTATCACGAGAAGCGTTTACATAAGTGGGGAGAATACCTCGGTGCCTTGCTATCCGCAGCCGGCGGACTCGACGGCAGCCGGCCGGAGTCAGGCGGCCCAATCGAGCGTCGCTACTCGAAAACGCCTTACCAGTACGACCCGGCGCCGCGTCGCGATGAACGCTTCCGGGACCCCTGGAACCAGGGGGTCAACGCCGAGGCGTTCCTCTACGACCCCGCGTTCCCGGCCCGGGCCAAGGCGTTGATGATGCTATACAAGCGGCTGCGCGAGATCGACGTGCCGGAGATGATGGCGAGCATTATCCATCAGACCAAGGGCCAGCCGTGGGGCTATTACCGGGACATGAGCCGGCAGCTTTGGGACGAGGCGCGCCACGCCATGATGGGCGAGGTCGGTTTTGTCTGGCTCGGCGTGGACTGGACGAAGGCCCGTATTACGCACAACTGGTCATTCCGTCTGAACACCGAGTGCGATCCCCTGGAACGCCATGCTGTTCTGTACTTCATTGAGCAAGGGTTGATGCCGAAGACGGGCAAGCGGTACGAGTGGGAGACGGCAGTAGCGTCGGGGTTGCCGTTGATGGCCACGCTTCAGGATTACGATTGGGCGGACGAGGTGTTGCATGCGGCGCTGGGACGGGAGTGGTACGTGCCGCAGTTCAAGGACCTGAAGGAGTCACTGGCCTACGGTGACCGCTGCTGGTCGCGGATATTGAGCAACTGGACGGAGGTGCGCGACCGGGGCTTGACGAAGCATGAGAACTGGTGGCCGGCGGTCTACGAACAAGCGTGTGCCTCGTGGGGCGTTGAACCGGACCCCGCGGTGCTTGGTTTCGCCGAGACCTATGAGGGCAAACGGGCGGACTTGCAAACGGTCGCGTCCAGCGGATGAAGCAAGGCTGACCATCCGTGTGACACTTTTTTCCCACCGTCTCGCACGATCAAAAATGCAGATGCTTCAGCACGTCTAGCGCCGTGATGACGCCGACCAGGACGCCGTTGTCATCCACGACGAACAACCGGTGCACTTTCAAGGCGATCATCTCTTCGATCACCTTGAACGCCGGGGTGTCGAGATTCACCGAGAAAAGCACGGGCGTCATCAAATCGCGGACCTGGGTGCGGTCGACGTTCTCGCTCTGGAAATCGTCGTCCAGGTGCTTGGCGAGCGCGGAGCCGGTTGGGACGAACTCGTGCACTGGGGTCGCGTAATTCACGGTTTCGCGGTCGTGCACGACAATGTCGTGCTGGCTGAGCACGCCGACGGGCCGGCCGGCCTCGTCGATCACTGGAGCGCCGCCGATGCCTTTGTCGACGAGAAAGGCAATCGCCTCGCGGATGGTGGCGGCATCGCGGAGCGACACCGGGTTGGAGGTCATCAGGTCCGCCGCCGTGTCGGCGAACAGCGTCAACGGGTGGGCGACCTCGGAAATCGCCAGCTGGTTCATGGTGGAGCCTCGCTTGCGGGCGAAAGGGTTCGATCAACCCGCGCAGCTTTGCCGAAGCCGCGCGGCACGAGTCGTTGCCCTCTCTCCGCGGCCTCCTTGCCTCTCCGCTGTGGGCGCACTTCACCGGACGATCATAACCTGACTCCGGGCGCCTGTCCCGCGCGAAATTCCATTAGGGCCGAGAAATGCGCCGGCGCGTCTGCTTCAGGTGCGGCGCGTCGAAACGCAACGTGGTCCTTAGCGGTCGTCGTCGTCCTCGTCGCGTGGACGCGGGCGGCGCGGACGATCTTCGTCATCCTCTTCGGCTTCGCGCCTCCGGCGCGGGCGGTCGTCGTCATAGTAACCACCGCCCGCGGTTTGCGGGGGAATGTACTTGTAACTGCCCCAAGCCAGCATCGGATAGAAGACAAATGGCAGAAGAATCAGGCCCACCGCGAACCCACCGCCCTGGCCAAAACGATTGGCCAATTCAATTGCCACCAGGATCGAGAAGATGATATTCACGCACGGACAGAAGAAAAAGATCACCCACCACACAGGTTTATCACAGATCTTCAAGAGTATGATGATGTTGTAAACAGGAACAATCGCAGCCCAGCCTGGCTCACCTGCTTTGGTGAAGATGCCCCACATGCTCGCGATCATGAGAGCGGCATAGGCAAGCTCGAACACGAGAATGCAGATGTTTCCGATAGCCCCGGCCGCGCCGGCGCCTCCGTCCCCGCCGCCACCTCCGCCCTGGTTTTGTCTGACTTGCGCGACGAGTTCCGCGACCGGCATGAGTTGCGCCAGCAGAATGTTCATTCGTCTTTCCCTTCAACTTGTGTGCGAATACGCCTCGATGAACAGGTGAGAAGATACGGCGGGTTCAGAGCGATAGAAAGCAATTTCCTCCAGAAAAACTTCCGCACGCTTCAAAGACCTCGGAGATTTCGGCAGGAACGTCACTAGAATAAAAATAGAGGAATGGAACCGCTGGCCCTCGGAGGTTTTGGCTATGCTTACTCCCCTGCAATCGCTCGTTCAATGTGGGACGAAACTTTGGCTCGATTCGGTCGACCCCGATGAGGTGAAGCGCAATCTAGCCTGGGGCGCGACCGGGGCCACGTCCAACCCGATTATCATTGCCGACCTGATCAAGACGGGACGGTTCAACGACAAGCTCGCGCGGCTGCTGGCCAAGGGACTTTCCGACGTGGACGTCGCGTGGGAACTGACCGACTCGCTGGTGCGCGACGCCCAGGCGGCGTTCCTGCCCGCGTGGCAGGCTTCGCACGGCGATACGGGGTACGTCAGCTTTGAACTCGATCCCTTGCTCGAAGACCCAGCGGTGAACCTGCCGCTGGAGGCGCGAAAAACGCGCTACATCGAACTCGGCAAGCGGTGGAGCGAAGGCCATCAGAACCGCATGATCAAGGTGCCCGCAACACCCGGCGGCCTGGCGGCGCTCGAGGATCTGGCGGCGGCGGGCGTCACGCTCAATGTCACGTTGGTGTTCTCCGACCAGCAATATATCGCGGCGCGGGACGCGATCTGGCGCGGGGCGCAGCGCCGCCGTTCGCTCGACGGGTTCAAGTCGGTTTACAGCATCTTCGTCAGCCGGCTTGACGTGTACACCGAGAAGCACGTGCCGCAGCTTTCGCCGAAAGCCCAGGGCATGGTGGGCATTGTCAACGCCAAGCGCATTTGGAAGATGAATCAGAAATTCTGGGAGGACAAGCGCCTGAAGCTCAAGCAAGAGATGATCTTCGCCAGCACGGGCACCAAAAGGCCGGAAGACCCGCCGTGGAAGTACGTCGAGGCGTTCGCGGGTTCCGACATCGAGACCAACCCGCCGGCCACGAATGACCTGGTGCAGGCGAGCGGCCGAACCTTTACGCGTCAGGTGGACAAGCTTCCGCCCGCGGAGATTCTCGCCGAGATCGACGGTCTCGTTGACATGGAAAAGCTGGAAAAGACGCTCATGGAAGAAGGCATCAAGAAATTCGCCGACCCGCAGAAGGCGCTGCTGGCGCTCATCGCGACGAAACGCCAGGAATTACAACCGGTCGGCGCGAAGTAGCCAACGGATCACTGAAAGCCCACCCGTTGCAACGGGTGGGCTTTTTCAACGCACCAATTCTAGAACGCTCCACAGGCTCGGGTCTTCCCAATAGGGAAATTCCGACCCGACGCTGAGAACCTGCTCTCCGAGTTCCGTGTCCCTTACGGCGTAGTAGAATCCGAGCTTGCGGTTCTGCTCGGGATCGAAGCCGCTGAGCGCCGCGGCCGGCAGGAACGCCTCGATGCGGTAGCCGTTCTTGATCCGGCGGCAGCGAAACGGCACCGTGTTTCGAGGCGCGTTCGGCGCGTCCTGCAAGGCGCGGTGGATGGGACTTTGCACGAATGCCGGCTCGTCCATCTCCGGGCCGCCGCCGGACGGAAGGAAGTGAAACTGGTGGCAATAACGGCTGGCGCGATGGCTGGCCCGTGAATCGCGCGTGTCGAGCCAGAGTGAAACGCCGTCGGACGTGCGCGGCTTGGCGACGTCGCCCTGCGGCGGTTCCTGCTTGCCCTTGACTTCCACCTGAAGTCCCACGCCCGCTTCATTCCAGGCCAAGCGCACGTCGGCGAAATCGCGACGGTTCTCCTCCGAAATCAATCGGTCGATGCGGCAGGCTTCCGGCAAATCGACCAGATCGTCACCGGTCTGCGGCATGCCCTTGATGTAGGGACAGCGATAGGCGATGCGAAACAGGAACGAATGGGGCAGTAGGGTCATGACGGCTCCTGGCGTTCCGCTCAGTTAAGCAAGCTCCTCTGCAACACCGCCCGGGCCTGGTCAAACTCCGGATGCCAGCTAATTTCGGGCGACCGGATGGCCAGGCAATCGCGCAGCTTTTCCAGCGTGTTGCGGGCCATGTGCGGGCACTTGTTGCAGGCGCAGGTGATTCCCGGAACGGGATGATACCGGTGCCGGGGGAACTTGCTCTGCAACTGCCAGAGCATGTTCGCCTCGGTCGCCACCAGGAAATCGGTGGGTTGCTCGAACTTGGCGACGTACTTCAACATGCCCTCGGTGCCGCCGATGAAGTCGCTTTGCTCGCGGATGTTAGCCGGGCATTCCGGGTGCGCGATGGTGAGGGCGTTCAGCAGTTTCCGCTTGAGGGCGAGCAGGTCGCCGACGCTGAAAATCTCATGCACCATGCAGGCCCCGTTCCAGAGAATCATCTTTCGGCCGGTGACTTCCTGGAGGTATTGCCCGAGATGGCGGTCGGGGACGAAGAGAATCTCGAATTCCTCCGGCACCCGGCGGATGATGTCCTCAGCGTTTCCGGACGTCACGACCCAGTCGGAGAGCGCCTTGACCGCGGCGGTGCTGTTGATGTACGTGACGGTCTGAAAGCGTCGGCCGTTTTCGCGCAGCATGATTTGGTAGCGTGCCAGTTGCGCGGCGGGGCAGCTATCGGCAAGACTGCATCCGGCCAGAAGATCGGGAAGCAGGACGCGCTTGTCGGGATTGAGAATCTTGGCCGTCTCGGCCATGAAATGAACCCCGCAGAAGACAATGGTAGGGTTCGAGACGGTGGTGGCAGCGCGGGCCAATTTCAAGCTGTCGCCGGTGAAATCCGCAATCTGCTGGATTTCACTATCCTGATAGTAATGGGCCAGAATGACGGCCTGCTCACGGGACTTGAGTTCGGCGATTTCGGAGAGAAGGTCGGTCATGGGAGGGATTCCTTGTTTTTTATGTGGCGGAGGAACTACCCACATCCAGCATTTTGAGACGGCCTTGCGTCTACGAGAGTATTGTACGCGGGTCACCCGGGGTTAAAGGCCCGGTAAAGCGTTTTTTTTAAGAAATGAAGAAGTTGTCTCATGCCCACGCTCACGCTTCGGGGGGATCACATCACGTTGGCGCAAGCGCTAAAAGCCGCCGGGCTCGCTGACTCGGGCGGGCAGGCCAAGCATCTCGCGCGGGGCGGGACCGTCACGGTCAATGACCAGGTGGAGGTCCAACCAGGCCGGAAGTTGCACGCTGGCGACCGGTTTCGCGTGGACGGCCAAGAGGAGTGGACCGTTCAGAAATAATCCCGGCTTGTTACGAGAAGATTCATGGAACAAGTCCTCGCCGGCCCACCCGATCCGATGGAAAGCGTCCGGGCCTCACTCGAGAAGCCGATCGCGCGGCAGGTGTTTGCGCTGGCGTGGCCGATGCTCCTCTATCAGTTGCTCGTCTTCCTCGTACGCGTCTCGGACCGTTTGCTCGCGGGTTGGTTCCACAAGGAAATCGCTTACCAGGCAGCGCAAACCACGGCCCAATACCTCGAATGGTGCATCAATAGTTACACGATCCTGGTGAGCGCCGGCGCTACGGCCCTGGTTGCCCGGTTTGTCGGGGCCGGCGACCGCGAGGCGGCTATCCGAGCGACGAATCAGGCGATGCTCATCGCCGTGGCGTTCGGTCTCGTTGGCTCCCTTGCCGGCTTGGTCGCGGCGGGGCCCGTCGTCGATCTGTTGCAATTACGCGGTGAAGCGGCTGAGCTCTGTTTGCAATACCTGCGGCCGTTAATCATCCTCGTCACCTTCCAGATGATCGAGTTCGCGGGCATCGCCTGCCTGGTCGGCGACGGGGACACGCGAACCGGCATGTGGGTACTGGGGGGTGTCGCGGTCCTTAACGTGCCATTGGCGTGGGCATTTCATAACGGTCTTTTCGGCATCGAGGGACTGGGATTTCCAGGCATTTCGACCGGGACGGCGCTGAGCCACGTGGTAGGCAGCCTCGCGGTGTTAATCGTGCTGATGCGCGGGCGCGGCGGTTTGCAACTTCAGCTTCGTAGCCTGGTGCCCGATCTGCCCTTGATGTGGCGCTTGCTGCGCGTCGGCGTGCCGGCCGGAATCGACGCCATGTCCGTTGCCGCGGGACATCTCTGCTTTCTGAGCATCGTCAATCGGCTGGGCGACGTGGCCAGCAGCGCACATGGCATCGCTCTCAACTGGGAAGGATTGGGCTACCAGTCCGGGGCCGCATTTGGCACGGCGGCGATGGCATTGGTGGGCCAGAATTTGGGCGCGAAACGGCCCGATCGCGCGGCGCGCAGCGGCTGGACGGCGTTGGCGCTTGGCGGCGGTTTCATGTGCCTGATGGGTGTCGTATTCTTCGTGCTCGCCCCGCAGATGTTTCTGCTTTTTTGCCCGCAGCCGGAGAAGGCCCCGGTCATCGCGGCCGGGGTGCCCGTGCTGAAATTGGTTGCATTTGCCATGCCGGCGGCGGCGGCGTGCTTTATCTTCACGGCTGCGCTGCGCGGCGCGGGTGACACGGCCGTTCCCGTGCTCTTCACCTGGGTCGGCTTTCTCGGGGTGCGCATTCCGTTGGCCCTTCTGCTCACCAGCGAAGAAGTGAACCTGGGTCCGCTGGGGGTTCTTCCGGGTCCCAACCTGGGTCTTTTCGGAGCCTGGCTGGCAATGTTCGCCGATTTGTGGGCGCGTGGCGCGTTCTTCCTGGTGCGTTTTGCCGGAGGAAAATGGAAGGGAGTGAAGGTGTGATGTTGTTCTTGTCGCAGCGACAAGTTTTCAAATTGTCGCCACGGTACGTCATCCGTCTCCGGCAAGAGCGGTCACGGCGCTGGTGCTATCCGGTGCGAAGTCGAAGTAAGTATCCAGTAGGCAGGCCTTGAAAACGCTCATGACATCGGCGTTGACATCGCAGAGCTTCATCTCGCCCTTCACGTCCAGCAAACGCCGATGGATCATCACCAGCTTTGCCAGGAAAACGCTGTACAGCAGATGAGGCTCGTCCGGGCCAAGGCTCATGACCAGCTTACGGCAACCCTCCTCGTCAATCAGCCTCAGCATTTCATTGCCGAAGTCCTGGACTTCGTGCTCGGCCATTTTGATGTTTTTCAGGCGCACGCAATGCACATCATTCGCGGTCGACACCTCGATGTGGTGGTAGGTGCATTCCATGAGGGAGTCCTCGCGGAGCCGGACGTGGGGGCGAAGTTTAAGCGAGTCTTCGGTCCCAGTCGAATCACCAGTTTACCACACACCGGCGCGACGCAAACACTTTATGGCTATTTCTTCTCGCCTATTCCACTTCGTTAATTGTTTGCCATAGGCAACGGCAATCGTAGGCGCCGATTCACGGGAAGGCTGAAAGCCTTGGCGGGAGATTGTAAAATCGGGAGTCCATCAATCAAAGCCGGAATGCCGTACAAGCCACCTTGAACCGCATGCACGGCCTGAACCGGCACACGCCGGCGAAGAAGCGCCGCCGCGTGGCCCTCGAAACTCACCGGCGCGTAGCGGCACGACGTCCCACGAACCCAGCCGGGCCGTCGCGAGTCCGCGCCTTCCACCAACACGTCGAGCACGCGACCTTGAAGGGTTCGGAAATAGGCGTCAGCCAACTCGTGTTCGAGGTCGAGCAACTTCCGCCGGCGTTCGGCCACCAAGGCAGGTGGCACAGCGTCGGTCATCGCGGCCGCCCGCGTCCCTGCACGCGGACTGTACGAGAAAATGTGAACCTTGCAGAAGCCGACGTCACGCACCACACGGCAAGTGGCCTCGAAGTCCGCGTCGGTTTCGCCCGGGAACCCGATGATTACGTCCGTGGTGAACGCAGGTTGATCGAGCGACTGGCGCAGTCGCCGGCAGCGCTCCAGGAAACCCACGCTCGTATATCGGCGTTTCATCAACTTCAGAATGCGGTCCGAGCCGCTTTGCAGGCACAAGTGCAGGTGTGGACAGAATCGGGGGCTGGAAGCCAAAACGCGAACCAGATTCTCTCGCGCCTCCGCCGCTTCCAGGCTGCTGAGGCGGATGCGGAAGTCTCCGGGCAGCTCGGCGAGCCGTTCAAGCAGATGCCAGAGTCGGCGCCACTCGGCCTTTGATTTCCCGCGGCTCAGATCGATGCCATAATGGCCCAGGTGAATGCCGGTCAGCACGATTTCGGGACAACCGCCGGCGACCAGCCGCTCCACCTCCTCGACAATCTCCTCGAGGGGCCGGCTTCGCAATACCGGACGGACATGAGGAATGATGCAGTACGAGCAATGCAGCAAACAGCCGTCCTGAACCTTCACGAACGCGCGCTGATGGCCGTCGAATCGCGAAATACCGCGCGGCACGCGGCTGACGCCAAACTCGCGCAACTCTTCGGCGAGCCGTTGTTTGTCGGTGATGACTTTGGCGACGCGCGGCAGGCGCGCCACCGCGTCGGGTTCGCGCGTCGCGAAGCAGCCCATGACAACGATTGCGGTACCGGGATTCTCATGGGCAAGGCGGCGAATGAGTTGCCGCCCCTTGGCGTCGGCTTCCGCTGTAACTGTGCAGGTGTTAACGATGCACACGTCCGCCGGCTCGCCCGCGCGAGCCTCGCGGTAGCCGTTGACCTCGAGCATTTCCTTGACGTACTGCGTCTCATACTGGTTGACCTTGCAACCAAGGGTCGCCAGACGGCAGGTGCGGAGTGCGTTCATGAGAGGTATTCTAGTACAGCGCTTGATGTGGCCACATCCCCGTCCACGCCTCCTTCGTCCATGCCGATGCGGTAGACGACGAGCGGTGTCTCACAACCGGGAACTTGCTGCGGGCCAGCGCTTATTAGGGGAATCTGTCGCGTCAGCCGCATTCGCGTCTGCTCCGACAGCAACACCGGCCCGCCGCAGGTTTTCGTAAGTTGCTCGATGCGCTGGGCCAAGTTGACGGTCTCGCCGATCGCGGTGTATTCCCGCCGCGTTTGCTGCCGCCCATCAGGCAACGGCACCATCGCGCCGATGCTGCCGACCAGTGCCGGCCCGGTGTGAATACCCATGCCAACCTTGAGCGGCGCCTGCCCTTCCTTGATCAGTTCCCGGTTCAGTGATTCGAGGCGCTTCAATAGCCCGCAGGCTGCCCGCACTGCCAGGTCCGCATGATCGGCGTGCGGCTGCGGCGCGCCGAACAGCGCCAGGATGCCGTCGCCTAGAAACTTGTCCACCAGGCCGTTTTGTTCCTTGACCGACGCCATCGCCAGCGACAGAAAGCGATTAAGCAGCGCGACTACTTTCTCTGGTGGTTCGCCTGCGCTTCGGCGCGTGAAGTCGCGAATGTCGGCGAACAGGATCGTCACCTCCAGCACCTGGCCGCCCAATTCGGGGGCGTCCATGATCTCGTCGAACATTTCCGGATCGAAGAACTGGCCAAGCGTTTCGCGCATTTGCCGGCCCTGCTCCAGCGCGGCGGCCATGTCGTTGAATCGGTCCGTCAACCGGCCAAAGTCTCCGGGCCGTTTCTGCTCGATTCGGAAATGGTAGTTTCCCTTCGTGATTTCCTCGGTGCCGACCGCCTGGCTCTCCAACCAGCTAAGGAGCGTCCGGCCCGTCACGGCGCCAAGGACGGCGCTGTTGAGGACGCTGAGCACAATCACCTCGACCGCGAGCGCGTGATTGTTCTTCGCCTCGGGATGCAAGACGACCGCGAGCAACGCAATGAGCGGCACCACCGCGACCGCGAACCAGTAAGCGAAGAAACGAAACCGCAACGGAATCCGGACGACGCCGGCGACTTCCGTCGGCCGCTCGCTCTCGAAAAAGTCGCTATACAGAAAGCGCAGTTGAAAGGATTCCATCAGGAAAAACGTCTGCACGGTCGCCATCAGTGCGGACACGACGAACGATACGCCGAATCCCATCCAAACGATGCCCGTGCCTTGCCACCGGCCGCTCAGCAGGCAAATCCCCAGCGGAAAGACCACCGCTCCCGGCAGCCAGCCGAGGAAATTGATGCAAAGTTGCCAGAACGGCAAATTGATCAACCCGCGCTGGCACTGGCACAAGCGCTCGGGCGCCACCGGCCTCCCCGCACGCAAGTCCATGCGGCACCGGGCCAGCGGCCGGAACAGCAGCCATACCCACGTCAAGCAGATGCTAAACATGACGAGGTTGTTGCCGTAAACCATTCGCCAGAACGCGGATTTTTGCGATTCATCCAGATACTGGACGATGAGTTCGTGGTTGTAGCCAATGCTAAACAGACTTGCCGCGACATTCGACAGGATCGCAATCGTAAACAAGAACGAAAACGGCCAGCGTTCCGCACCGCGAACCAGCCAGCGCAGGATGAGCCGACTTGGCCGGCGCGGCGGTGAAGGCTCGGCGTTGGGAACAAACGCGGTTGCCATGTGCATTCCCTGGTCCAACGGCGCATCATCGGAGAATGCTGTCGATTCAGACGAGCCTGATATATATTACTTGCAACAGCCACGCGACGAACCTGGGAGCGCCATTCGATGACCGCGCAGACGTTAACCGAGCAAATCCTCGCCCGCCACTCCGGCCACGGGAGCGTGCATCCCGGCGACAACATCTGGGTCGACGTGGACCTCCTCATGACCCACGACGTCTGCGGCCCCGGCACCATCGGCATTTTCAAGCAACACTTCGGCGCCAAGGCCAAGGTCTGGGACCGGGAAAAGGTCGTCGTCATCCCCGATCACTACATCTTCACCGCCGACAAGATGGCCAACCGGAATGTCGATATTCTACGGCAGTTCGCCGCCGAGCAACACCTGCCGTACTTCTACGACGTCGGCTCCGACAAGTACAAGGGCGTCTGCCACATCGCCCTCCCCGAGGAGGGCCACACCCGCCCCGGCGAAATCCTCCTCGGCACCGACAGCCACACTTGCACGGCCGGAGCGTTCGGCGAGTTCGCCACCGGCATCGGCAACACCGACGCGGGTTTCGTCATGGGGACCGGCAAGCTCTGGCTCAAGGTCCCGGAGACCATGCGCTTTGTCTTCCATGGCAACCTGCCGCCGTACCTCATGGCCAAAGACCTGATCTTGAATGTCATCGGCGACATCGGCTGCGACGGCGCCACCTACCGCGCCATGGAGTTCGACGGCGACGGCGTCTACGCCCTCAACATCGAGGAGCGCATGACCCTGTGCAACATGGTCATCGAAGCCGGCGGCAAGAACGGTCTCATCGCTCCTGACCAAGTCACGCTCGATTACGTCAAATCCCGTGACAAGCGCCGCAAACCGTTTACCGCCGTCTATCCACAAGCGGGCGCGAAAACCAGTCTTGAGAAGGTGTACGACGTCACCAAACTGGAACCCATCGTCGCCAAGCCGCACAGCCCCGACAACAAGGCGAACGTCGGCCAGGTCCGCGGCACCAAGCTCGACCGCGCCTACATCGGCTCCTGCACCGGCGGCAAGCTCACCGACTTCCGCGCCGCCGCCGGCATCCTCAAGGGCAAGCGGGTCAAGATCGACACATTCATCGTCCCGGCCACCAGCGAAATCGCCGCTGGATTGAAATCGGAACAGCTCAACGGCCAGTCGCTGGAGGATGTCTTCCTCTCGGCCGGCGCGAAGATCGGCCCGCCATCATGCGCCGCCTGCCTCGGCGGTCCTAGCGACACTTTCGGCCGGCTCAACACGCCAATTAGCTGCATCAGTACAACGAACCGCAATTTCCCCGGCCGCATGGGCCACAAGGAAGCGCGCGTCTTCCTCGCCAGCCCACTGACGGTTGCCGCCAGCGCCGTGACCGGCGTCATCACCGACCCCCGTGAATATATCGCGTAATCCACCGATCACCGGACAATCATGCAAACATCCATCACCGGCAAAGCCTACGTCCTCGGCGACAACGTCGACACCGACCAGATCATCCCCGCCCAATACCTGACGTACGACCCGTCGATCCCGGAAGAATACCGGATGTTCGGTAAGTACGCCCTCAGCAGCGTGCCGCCAGCCCAGTCGGGCTTACCCAAGGGGCATGTGCCGTTCCACACCGATGATGAGTTCGTCACCCCCTACAAGATCATCATCGCCGGCAAGAACTTCGGCTGTGGCTCGTCGCGGGAACACGCCCCGATCGCGCTGGACGCGGCCGGCATCGAAGGCGTGGTCGCCGAGTTCTACGCGCGCATTTTCTACCGCAATTCCGTCAACGGGGGTTATTTGATCCCGTTCGAGAGCGTTGATCGGCTATGCGACAAGATTTGCACCGGCGATGAGCTTCACATTGACGTGGCCAGGAGCATGCTGCGGAACGTAACAACCGACGAGCAGTGGAAGTTAAAACCGCTGGGCGAAGTAGCCCCAATCTTAGAGGCGGGCGGGCTGTTTCCGCATGCACGGAAGGTGGGGATGCTTCGGACATGATTTACAATTGATAGCCAGGAGGCACAATGGGCCGTAATAAGGATTTCTACCTTATCCTACTCGCAAACGCGCTGATCGAAATGCGGGCATTACCAACCGAGGGAAACCTCGAGCTGGCGCCGAAGTTAGCGGATATGTTCCATAACGTTCCCGGCGCGCTTCGGCTGCCTTGGACCACCGAACGCGATGAGGACATTTATGCCCAGATTCGAGCGAAAGCGGACGTATATAGCCTAAGCGAGATGCTCAACCGGTGGGAACAAAATGCTTCCAATCGCTTAATGCGTGAAGCAGAAGAAGCACGCAGCGGCGAGGGAGCAGTCGTGTCCGCGCCAATACCGTAACGAAGTCAATCTCCAAGCCGTTCACTTCTTCTCAATCCGGTACAAATTCCCCTCCGTCCGAATGAACAGCGCCCCATCCGCTGCCGCGTACGAGGCGAGCGTGCGTTCCTTCAACTCATTCTTCGCCACGCGCTCAAACTTCGGCCCTGCCTTGATGACGTAGCCAACGCCGTCCTCGCTCAAGAAGTAAATCTTGCCATCCGACAGGATCGGCGACGCCGAGAACGCGCCGCCCAGGCGCTCTTGCCAGTGCGCTTCACCCGTCTTGGCATCCAGGCAACTCGCGATCCCGCGGTCGGAGACCATGTAAATCTCGTCTCCGGACACCAGCAGCGACGGCGTGTTCGGCACGTTCTTGTTTGTCGTCCACGCGATGTGCGTCCCGGTCACATCGCCTTTGCCGTCCGGCTTGATCGCCAGAAGGCTCGGCGTGTTGAAGCCGGTGCTGATGTAGATCATGCCGTGGGCATAAACCGGCCGCGGCGTCACCGAGTAGCCGTCGTACGTGACGCGCCAAACCTCGTCGCCCGACTTCAGGTCGTACGCGCACACCACGTCGCTGCCGGGGCTGATAACCTGCTTCTTGCCGTCCACGTCGATCACCAACGGCGTGCTGAAGGAGAACTTCTTGCCTGCTCTTGAATGGCGGTCGGTCTGCCACTTCACCTTCCCGGTTGCCGCCTCCAGCGCGACGACGCACTGCTTGTCGCTGCCATCGATGCTGTAGACCAGCAAGCCGTCGGCCAGGACCGGCGAGCCGCCGTTGCCGTGGACCGGGGCATAATGCAAATCCGTTTGCGTCCATTGCACCTTTCCCTCGAGATCGAGGCAGGCACTGCCCATGTGCCCGAAGTGCACGTAGAGGCGTTTTTCCTTCGCGTCCACAATCGGGGTCGGGCTTGCATGGCTGTTCTTGCTCTGGATGTTCGGCGCCTTCGAACCGTCCTCCTTCAGCGCCTCGACATCCCAGATGATCTTCCCGGTCTTGGCATTAACGCACAACGCCCGTAGCGACAGATCCTTCGTCGTGCTGCCGTCCACCGGCACCGCCGTCGTGAGGTAGATTCGCCCATCCAGTATGACTGGCGACGACCAGCCCTTGCCCGGAATCTCTTGTTTCCAGGCGACGTTCTTGTCCGGTCCCCATTCCGTCGGCAACTTTCCGGCCGCAACTAAACCCTGGCCGGTCGGACCGCGGAACTCTGGCCAGCTATCGGTGGCATCCGGGGCCGGAGCGGCGAGGACGAGGGCAACGAAGGGCATGGCGATGGTGCTGTTCATGAATCATTCCCTGGATTTCGCGTCGGCAGGCTTTCTGTTCATTATGGAAATGATCCTGAACCGGCCAGGCGAACGGCAGGGCGCGAGACAGTCGAGGTGCGGCTTATCTGGCGGACTGGGAATTGGAAATCACCTGATTGCTGTGTCTAGCTTCGACAGGGGATATTGTCGCGGCCGCTTTACGTCCGTGAATTGGATTGGCGAACCTCGGCGGCTTTCTGATAGACTCGATTAACGAAGAGGAGGAGGAATAAGCCATGCCAACCACGAAGAAGAAGCCGGCTTCGCTACCCTTGACTCGTTCACCGGTAACGACGAACGGCCTTGGGAGTGAAGTGCTCACTTTGGCCGAGGCAGCTGCCTTTTTGCGCGTGACCGAGGCCGACATCCTCGACTTGGTTCGTTCGCAAAGCCTTCCTGGGCGGTTCACCGGTGACGACTGGCGCTTCCTCAAATCCGCAATCCAACAATGGCTCTCTCTGGGTGCGCCAAGCCCGCAAGCGCGGAAGGAAGCTCAGCTTGCACTGGCCGGAAAATACAAGGACGACCCTGACCTGATGCGAATTTGCCAGGAAGCCTACCGCCAACGCGCACGCTCGATGGCCGAGGGCGGGTAATGTTCGTCCTCGACACCGACACGCTAACGCACTTGCTCCTGGGCCACAAACGAGTGACTGAAAAGACGGCTCAAGCAACCGCGGAGGTGGTCCTCACGGTAATCACCCGGTTCGAGGTGCTCCAAGGGCGGTTCGCATCCGTCCTGAAAGCAGAGGACGGCGAAAAGCTTATGCTGGCCCAGAGACGACTGGCGGAAAATGAAACGGATCTGGAGAAGTTTATCATCCTCACCGTCGATCCCGCGGCGGCCACCCAGTTCGACCAGCTGCGCCAAAACAAGAAGATCAAGAAAATCGGCCGACGCGATCTGCTGATCGCAGCCATCACTTTAGCAAATCGCGCCACGTTGGTGACTCGCAACGAAAAGGACTTCTCCAACGTGCCGGGCTTGCGAATTGAAAACTGGGCCGATTGAGACAACGAAAACGGTGCCCAAGACGCTGGCCCACTGCGTTAAGGGCTCCCTGCAAACAGTCGGCCGACGCTAAAACATGCTCGATGTGCTGAGGACCAAAATCGCCGAAGCCCGTGCCCAACAAAACTCCCACACGCAGGATGCCCGCGACCAAGCCCGAAAAGCACGGTCAAACGCGCAGCACCTCGCCGCGTCGGTAGGTGATGAGAACCCCGGAGCCCCTTCCCATGCTCCTGCACCCGGGTAGCCGGCCTGTGCCCAACTACCCGGACTGCATCCTGGTTCGCAAACTCGGCGCCGGCGCCTTCGGCGAGGTCTGGCACGCCCACGGCCCCGGCGGCCTCGATGTCGCGCTGAAGTTCATCCGCCTCGACGAGCGCGTTTTCGCCGCGGAGGTGCGTTCCCTGGAGGTAATGAAGAGCATTCGTCATCCCAATCTGGTGAGCCTGTTCGGCGCCTGGCACAAGGACACCTGGCTCATCCTGGCGATGGAACTCTGCGACCGAAGCCTCCAAGATCGGCTCACCGAAGCGCTCGACCAGAAGCTCCCCGGTATTCCGCTGAAGGAACTGCTGAGCTACATGAGCGACGCGGCCAACGGCTTGGACGCGCTCAACGCCAAACAGGTCCAGCACCGCGATGTCAAGCCGGCCAATCTCCCAGGACAACAGCAAATGTGGTTTTTTCCCCCTGCCCCTTGACACTGGACGTATCATGTATGTGTAGACTGAGAGATTCCAGCGGAGCCCGGAAATGCCACAGCGAAAATCCCCGCACATGACCATTACGGTCCCGGCAGAACTCCGGAGGCGCATGAGTGCCGTCAAGGAAGAGGTAAACTGGTCAGCCGTTGCGTCACAAGCGTTCGAGGATGTGCTGACGGCATCGCTCCCGCCGCGGCTTTACCGCTACCGGGATACGAGCAAATACACGGAGAAGATCTTCACGAAGCAAGAACTGTTCTTCGCCGCGCCTGGCGCCTTCAACGATCCGTTTGACTGCGACTTTCACATTCTTTGTCAGGGGGACCACAATCAAGACGTCATAGCTTCCCAAGCCATCAAGGCCGTGCGAAGGAAATTCCCAGGATTTACTGGTCAACAAGCCCTGGACGCTGCCAACGAGGTCAGTGCCAAGATCCTGGCCGACCATCATGAAGAGGCATCGAGTCAACTCGGAAAGAGTCTGGCTCGGGATTATAACGACAAGGCAGGCATCCTTTGCCTGGCAGCAACCAATACCGACATCCTAATGTGGTCGCATTACGCTAACCACCATCGTGGTATCTGCCTGGAGTTTCGCACGAACGTGAAAGATTCGATCTTCAAAAAGGCCCGACCGATCAGTTACGGCGATGAATACCCTCATCTCGACCTACTTAAGATCGTTCAGAACGAAGAATTCCGCGACGCCGCCCCCTGGATGCTGACCAAATCGTCCCTTTGGTCCTACGAGCGCGAATGGCGAATCTTGGATTTCGAGAACGGTCCAGGGATACGGACATTCCCGCCTGAGTGTTTATCTGGGGTCATCCTAGGATGCTGCATTCCTGACCAGGAGCGCGTAAAAGTGCTGAAATGGATTCGAGGTTTCCCGACTCGTGTCCAGGTTCTTCAGGCGAAGAAGTCGAACACGAATTTCCGTTTGGAGATCGGGGAGGTTTCCTGACAGCAGACTAAACCCCAGGCCAATGGCATCTGCGGTTCCGCGACCAAACGACGATAATTCATATGTTCTACCTACTAAGAGATGACGGATCGGTGTCACTCCTTGATGGGAGCTTGGTGCAAGGAGTTATTTGCAAAAAAGCTGGTTGGCTCTTCAATCGTAAGTGGCTGCCCTTGTTATCTCCGAATCGACTCAGCCAATTGGGGCTACTTGAAAAAGCGCATACACTCCTGGACCAAGAAGATGTCAAGGCGCTTCTCGCTGATACGGGCATAATGTGCTGCGCTTATCGTCCAGGCTCAATATCGGAGGGCACGATTCTCGACGAGAACCAATTCCCCAGCTTTCTTGTAGAGTGGCTTCGATCATCAGGGATAGGAGAAAGGATCTTTCCCTCACAAGAGCCTCAAGGTGCTGCCGCCTTCGCTTTCAAGATGAAACTTGGCATGTTTCTTGATTGGGCAAAGGAGTATCTAATTGAGGTCGGTCCCGAGATTAGTCCACAGAGGTTCCAAGAAGCAATGCTGCGCGCCTTGAAGCGTGCTGGCTTGCCAGTGTAAATCGCCGACCGGTGGACCGAGCTAAGTCTTCAAATTCCCAATGTGTACCTCCTGAATGGAGGAAGAAGCTGTAGATTCAAGCATTTCGGCACGCGCCACACGTAAGTGCGGCAGCGCCGTCGCGGAAGAGGCCGAGGACGAACCCGCTGATACAGCACCGTCGCTCGAATGCATGGAGCCAAGATGATCAACGCCGAAGAGTGGAAGCTTGTGGAGTGGTACTTCTTCTGGAACGGCGGAATCGTGGGCGGGGTCTTTGCCTTGGCTGGGATGATCTGGCTGTGGCCCGCCAACGAATGGTCGATGCTGGTCATCTTCGGGACTATTTGCTTCATTGTGCCGATCGCAATGACCATCGGCGTGTTGATTTCCGTTGTAAGCTGGCGCATTCTAAACAGACGCCTCACCGACCTACGCTCTCAGGATACTCCTACTTCGCCCGATTAGATCAGCATGCTCGCTCTGCCGGGCAAAGAAAACCGGTGTCAGTTCAGGTTACCACCGCCGCGGCGGTGATAACCTGAACTGACGCCAGCGTTCTGGTTGCGGGCGAGAGTGCATCTTGTATAGGCTACGAAAACGCCCAAGCCAGCGGTTGCGAACGTGAGACGAATTATGGGGTTGGGGCTCGACACCGCTTCACTTGCGCTGACTTACTTCTCTCTGGCTTCTTGTGCGAGCGATAAGCAGGCTCGCAGATCGATGGAGCTAGCGTATGTCTCTCCGCGTCGCGAGAAGATTTCAGCGGCTTCGTCCATGAGGGCAGCGACATTCGCGCCCCGGGCCCGGTGCGTGTGATGGCAGTAGAAGTTGAATTGTCTGAGTACGTAGGACTCACGCTCGGACGGCGTGCACGAAGCGGAAGTGTTCATGTGATCCTCCAAAAGGATGTGCTGCTCTGTATTTGATTGTATGAAATGAGCCTCTTGAATTGAGCGCCTGGTGCGATGATTCCTGGGTCCTTCGCAGCGGCAGATTTGCCCGAACAAGTACGGCCTTAGCAAGCCGTCAGGAAAATCAGTGTCGGTTTATTTTCCCACTCGTTCCCCGCGCGTTCGCGCGGCCAATACGCCCTCCCACTTTTCAGCGTCGAAGGTCGCCTTGCAGATTTCCGGGTCGTGTGGCGCGCGATCGACAAGCTTCAAGAGTTTCATGCGCGCGTACGCATGTTCCGGCCGCGTTGCGAGGAAGACCTTCACCATATCCACCGCCCGCACCAGGATAGGTGAAACGCCCTCCTTCCAAAGCAGGCCGAGTTTCCACTCGGTGAACACATGGCGCGTCCAGGTCCAGGCGTGTTCCGGTTTCTTGGCGGATACCAGCAGCGCCGGATGCGTGTCCAGCGCCGCGGCGATTGTCCTCAACGTTTCGAACGTGGGCGTCACCTTGTCATTCTCGAGCCGAGACAAATTCGGCTTGGCAATGCCGCACTTGGCGGCCAGCGCGTCCAGCGTCAGTCCGCGTGCCTCGCGAATCTCGCGGATGCGACCGCCGACGCCCGACACGGAGCGGCCCTTGTCCTTGTAGTAGGCATAGGACGGCTCGCAGACGTGGAGCACGAAATCCGAAGGAAAATCGATCTGGACGCCGCTATCGAATTCCACGAACGCCGCGTAGCCGTCATGGATGATGCCGGCAGCCTTGGCCTTAGCCTTGGGATTCCAATTCTCGGCCTCTTCCAGCGCGTGGAGCGGCATCGCATAGCTTTTGCCGTTGTCCATCTCGCAGAATATCACGGTGCCGTCGCTCGAAAGGCCGACGTGCTTGAATCGAAGTTCGTTAGATTCCATTTTCTCGTCTCCATCTCGCAATCGCCGCGTTCGCCTGCGCCTTGTGCCGTTTTGGTCGCGTCATCCACCTGCCCGTCTCAAGGTTGAATTTCCCGATGAAGTTGCCATCCTTACGCACGTGACAGTGCAGGGGCGAATGATCGGCCTTGTACATCGTGATCTTGAACCCGCGTACGGTCCACTCAGCCATGTTCGCCCCGCAATTCATGTTATCACGTGATAACATAAAGGCAAGCGCCGTAAGCAGCAAAAACTAAAGCGGCACGTGCTTGGCGAGAAGAAAACGTGGAGAGGAAAAGGTGTCAGAAGCACGCAGAAACACTGGGTCACGCGGACGACAAATCAACCTCCACTTTCCGCCCCAATGCCTCCGCCCACTCGTGCAGCGTCCCCAGCGTCAGGTTCAGCATCTTCCCCGTTTCCAATCGCGACAAAGCCGGCGCGTCGATCCCCGTCCGCTCGGTGGCTTGGGTCAGCTTCGGAGCCCGCGTAGCAACGCACGACGCGCCATGAGCATTCTCGCTGACGACGGTTCCGGGCTGCCTTCGATTGCGATCTGGTTGGTCTGGAGCGTGACTCAAAGCCCGCTCTTGGGAAGGAGATCGAAGGGTAGAGAAACGTAGACGAGGTGCCTGTTCTGGTCAGCACCGAACCGCACCACAAGCGGCGGGATGGTTCCAATTCTTATCTGAATCCCCAACTGTTTGAGGTCACGCAGGGGTTCACCGAAATCCAGTGGAATCCATTCGAGCCGGGTGTGGATATCCCGCACAGCCTGGGCTACTTCGGTGAATCGGCCGTTTGCCCTTGCGCGTGCAAGCAGTTGCTTGGTTTCCTCCCGGCACAGCCCCGAGTAGACAACTCGGTAGGGCAGGGTGCCTTCGCTTAACTGGCTCATGGTCGCGGCTCGGCCTCGAGGCCCAAGGAAGCGAAGAACTGCTCAGACGAAAGCCCACCGTTTTCCTGCATTTCCCGGTACAGTCGTTCCTGTTCCTCGGGCGGCGGCAAGTTCGCGAGGATTTGCTCCCTCAGATCTGCCGGCAAACGAGTCTCTTCGAGATGCTGTTTGAGTTGCGCTATAATATCGCTATTGCGGGCGGCGCCCTGGTTGCTCTGCTGGGGCTCCGCCGCGGACCGTTCGGCCCTGTCCGACTTGCTTGTTTCACCCTGAGGCTGGCTGTCTCGGTTCATGAAGTTGATTTTACTTATCCGCTGGCGAGGTTGATAGCCTAAAACGGGCGATGAGAGCGTCCCGTTCGACAAGGTCCGGCGCGCCAGCGATGAGACGCCGCCCGTCACCGCCAATCGCCACCCATCGGCGAGCGCGTTGCCGTGGCCGCCGCCTCCGGCGTGGAAGCATGGACAGCACGTTTCTAACGAGGAGCCCCGCCAAGGTCGATGAAGATCAATGCGGCCCTTTGGTGATCAATGTGTGCCTATTCCTGTCATTCCGAGTCAATGACCTCCGCCAATGGAAGTCCAACCCATTTACACATTGCCGGCCGCCATTGCTGGTCAAACTTTGAATACTCTCTCCGCCACCTTTCCGACCCTCTCTACCATTTTTCGGACCCTCTCTACCACATAGGCGACCCTCTCTACCACATAGGCGACCCTCTCTACCACATAGGCGACCCTCTAAGCCACATGCCGACCCTCTGCTCACATGGCAAGTGGGCGAGAGGGTGGTCAATAATTGAACACCCACGCCTCGGGCGATTTTCATTGTCACCCAATGGCCGAAATCCCGTGTCTCACGCCTTCGTGAGACACGGGATTTTTCTGAGGCCAAGTTATTCTGCAGGATCGTCTTACGCCGAAATGGGTGCCTATGCACCCGCGTGAGACATGGCGGGCTATGTCACATCATCCCGTTATTTCTGTGCCGCCCGCGCTTCCACCGTGAACACCACATCCCCCGACCCCGTGTTCCCCGCAGCGTCCTTCACCTTCAGCACCAGGACATACGACCCCGGCTTCAGCGCATCGGTCTTGAACTTGAACGTCTCCGTCTTGCTGTCGAATAACCCGTCCACCGGGAAAACGTTAGTCCACTTCTTGCCGTTGAGCGCGAAGGACGCGCTGGTCAAGCGCACCATCGGGTCGGTCGCGGTCGCTTCGATCAGCGCTTGATCGCCTTCGATGCCGACGACCTTGATGTTCACCGCCGGCGGCGTGTGGGAGACCACGAAAGGTTTGCTGACGCGCTCACCAGTGAGGGCGTCCTCGTCCGGATTGTCGCGGCGGTCGCTTGCGACGACCTTGAGATGGTATTCGCCGGAGGGCGTCGTCGTCGTGTCCCATTCGTATTCCTTCTTTTCCCAATCCTCTTCGAGCAGAACCCAGTTCTTCCAGCCATCCTTGCGGACGTACAGGTTGTAGGTCAGCTCATCCTCGTTGGCGTCCACGGCGTTCCACTTGAACTTGAGCTTCTTCGGGTTTTCCAGTGTGACCGCGTCGAGATTCGGCACGTCCAGGCTCGTCACCTCCGGCGCTTGGTTGGTGTTCAGGTAACGCAGCGTCAGATCCTTGAGCGCCGGCGTCACGTCGGCGGTTTCGCTCGCCAGCGTCACGCGATACTGAAGAAAACGGGCCGCGGGCGCTGATGCCGTCGCCTGCTTTGGGTCGGTCTGCTCGGCGGACCAGTCGCTCCAGGTGTCGTCCGGCTCGGCGACATTGCCGCTGCGCACGGCGACGGTCACGCTCGTGCCGGCCGCCGCGTCGGCTTTCCAGCGCAACGCCCCCCATTTGCTGATGATCTTGGCGTCTAGCACGTCGGAAGTAATCGTTCCCTTGGCGACGTACTTGTCGTGCAACACGTACAGCTTTCCGGGATCGCCCGCGCCGAGAACCAGGGAGCCGTCGTGGCGCTTGCGGATGCACAGAATCTGTCCATGATCGAGCCGCGTCACCTCGCTCCGTTCCTTCGTCGCTTCGTTGATCTCGAAGAGTTGGCCGTCCATGCCGGTGCCGACGAAGAGCCGATCGTTCAGGCGCGTCATGCAAAGGATCATCACTTTCTCGCGAAAAACTTCCCGCGCCGTCCCGTCCGCGGCGATGCGGAAAATGGAATTCTCATCCCGGCCGGGTTGCGACGGCGGCGCGGCGGATGCGCTCTTGTTGGTCTCCTTGTCCTTCGTATCCGCGGTGGTGGTCGGTCCGGTGGCCGATCCTTCCGCGACCTTGGTCGCCTCCGGCTTCCCGGTCGGGAGCACCGAGGCGGAACCCGATGAAGAACCGCCAGGACCCGTACTGCTCACGCTCGGAGTACGACGGCGCGTCGGCGCGCTGGTGCCGGCATACACCGCGTCCGCCGTTGCCACCAACGTGCGAATCTCCGCCTGCGGAGCGCTGAACAGAACGAACCCCTTGCCCTTTTCATCAATGCGGTACACAAGCCCGGACTTATCCGTCCCGGCATACAGCATTCCATCCGGCCCCATCGCCAGGCTGAGAATGTGATCCTGCTTGGTCGCGTAGAAAATGCTTCCCTTGCCGTCCGGCGTCACCCGATGAATGCGGCCTTTCGGACCCGTGCCCGCGTACACCGCTTCGCCTTTGGCGTCGACCGTCAACGACCAGACGTAGGCGTCGGCGGTCTCGTACATTAACCTGACCTCGCCCTTCGGGTCGATGCGCAGAACCCTGCCGCTCGGTCCCGTGCCGGCGTAAATTGAACCGTCCGGTGATGCGGCCAGGCACAAAATTTCACCGTCGTCGGTGGTGTACGCCGTCGTCACCTTGCCGTCCGGCGCAACCTTGAAGAGCTTACCCTCGTTGCCGGTGGCGACGTACAGGTTCCCGTCCTTGTCCTCCACGCAGTCCCAAACATGTGCCGCGTCGATGCCGGCCAGCGGCTTCAGTTGCCGGGCCAGTTGCAGCGCTCCCTCGGAGTTGACCACGGCATGCTCGAAGCGCGCCTTCTCATAGTCGGAAGCCGCATGGTGGTTCCAGACTTTAACCTTGCCGGCATGGCCGACGCTCGGAATCAGGAGGATCAAGAAAGCCGCAGCGGTTGGAAGAAATCGCACCATGGTTATCAGTCCTCGCGCTTCGTTGTGCGTTTTGTTCATGAGGGAAGTAGATCGTCAATCCGAGGATTTCTTGTTTTTGGAAACCACAAAGCGCACCGACTCGGCCCCCTGGATGACCCAGTCGGTGTTCTGCCGGGCGACCAGTGCGCCGCCCATCGTCTGTGCGCCGGTCCGGCGGGTGTGGCCGAGAATCTGCACCATGCTCGGCGGCAGGTTCGGCAGCGCTTTGCCCTCGAGCGCGACGCCCACGGCGTTCGTCGGCACACGCAGCACGAGATTCGTGCGTTTCACCGCCGTTTGCATTTGCAGCGACGTGAATACTTGCTCGAGGCTCTGCGGGCTGCTCAGCGTCGGATTGTCGCGCATCTCATACCGCGCGTTGGAAATGTCGTCGCATACCAGGGCGCTGTAATTCCCCTCGGCCATGTCCGGCGGCAGCTTGAGGGTGATCGGCAAACGTTGCCGTAGTCCCTTGAACGGGCGCACGAACACCGTCGCCTTCACCGTGTCGCCCGGCGCGTAGGCGTCGGAATCCAGCTCAAGCGCCTCAATTTCGGCACTGCGCCGGCCCGCGCTGATGATGGTTTCGCACTCGATCTTATTGATTCGTACAGGCTTGTACGTGTTATACGCCAGCATGTTGATGATGCTGGAGACTTGGTAATACAGCCCTTGCGGGGCCCGGCCGCCGGAATAGCTGGAGCCGGAGTAGGTGTCCTTGATGATGATCGGATCGTGCCCTTCGACGTCGATCCGCGCTTGAAGCTCGGCGGTCATCTCCTCGGGCAGTTCCCCCTCCATGTCCACGGAATTCGTCAATGCCGTGTACACGAGCGAGCCGACCATTGACCGCTGCCGAACGACTTCGACTTTGAATGTTTTCCCCTTGTACCGCGGATCAAAGGACACCGTCATCTGCACGGGCAGCAGGTCGGGCTTGCGGTTCATCCAGCCTGCGATGCCGGTGCTGACGTCTGCGTTAATGACGCCCACCGTCTTAAGCGGCGAGCCCATCTTGAAGCTCACCGTTTGCCGGGGGTAGACCGCGTGAATATAGCCCGTCATCATCGGAAACTCGCAGGCGCCGCCGCCGAAGAACGGGTGTCCCCAGCCGTAAACGCGGTCGCCCTCGATGTGCGTCACGGTGCCGATGCCGGACAGGTCGAAGTCGCCGCTGATCATGGCCACGGCGAGCGGGCTGCCCGGAAGCAGCGGCGTGTCCTGCTCCTCCTGCGCGATCTTGGCGGTTGTGCCGCCGCCTTGCATCGGCAGCAGCCCGTCGCTGCCCACGCGCTTTTGCAGAAGCGACAGGCTGTGCTGGGTGAAGCCGGTAGAGGCCAGAGGAGTTCGCAATGGCATCATCCACAGGCTGTCGGCAGGCGCCGACTCCGGCTTTTCGAAACTCTGCGAAACCGTCACGCTTTCGAATTCCTTGCCGTCAATCGTCAGCGGCGAACGGAGCCCGACCTTGGAGCTCTTGGCCTCCTCGGCCAGATCGCGGCGCTCAAACGCTTCGACGTATTCACGCATCTGGCTGAACGGCGTGATGCCGGCGATCGGCTCCTTGCCGTAGGCCCATGCGTAGGCCACCGCGCCCAGCAGCTTGTTGTCGATGTACACGGGGCTGCCGCTCATGCCGGCGATGACCCCGGTTTTCTCAAGGTTTAGCCCGGACAACCGGCAAAGGATCAGGTCGCGGCCGGGGCTGGTGTTCTTCAGCACACCGAGGACTTCGGCCTGGAACGTCTCGATTTTCGTCCCCTTGATCACGGTGCGGCCGTCGCCTTTCATGCCGGCGCGCACGTCGTCCACTTGCCAGTAGGCATCTTGCTTCGGCCCCGCGATGGCGGGAGTTTCCCCCACGTTGAGGAGAAGCAAGGCAAGAAGCGGCGTTGCAAGCGCGGTAACCAGGAAGGAGCAAAAGCGGTTTTTCATGGCCACGCCTCCAAAAGGAGGGTAAGGTTGAGGCCGTGGCTCCGCGTGAGTCACGTCCTTGCGTTGACACGCGGGCAGGAATGCCCGGTGGCGCGGGGCCTTGGCCGATCTAAGGTAGCGGAGTAGAAACTCTGATCCGATGACAGCGGGAGAGGGGGGAACCAACCGGATGTCGGGCCGCGGAAGCCCTCAATTGTCGTGCTCGAACGACGCATCCGTCCCAAACGCGGAAACAACGGACGGAGTACCTCTTCATTCCGGACCAAGTCTCTCAGTGTTCACGAAAGATGCGAAAACACTGATGCTTTCTCTACTTTGAAACCTTACATTATTTTAACCGGGAAGTACAGGCAGGTTTGCTGGCATGGGGCATGTGCGCTACAACGATGCTCCCGGCGCTTCCTATTGCGTTTTTTGGCTTTCCGGCTCTACCATGGTTGGAACCCGTTCTTCGCCGATTCGCTATTCTCTTTCTCTTGCCACGAGGTAATCCCGTGAGCGTCGGCCCCGATCCGCAACTCGACCGCGCCGCCCTGGAACAAACCCGCAAGCATGTGAATCGTCTTTTCGAGGAGGTGGGCCGGCTGACCGAACTCGACATCAAGCCGAACGAGTTCTACAGCGAGTTCCTCACCCGCGTCCTCGCCGGCCTGATGGCCCCGGCTGGTGCGGTCTGGATGTGCACGGCGCAAGGCAACCTGCAATTGCAGCACCAGATCAACTTGCGCCAAATCGGCCTCGACTCCGGTGAAGGCGGCAAACAGGGCCATGACGAGCTGCTCCGCCACGCCTTGAGAACCGCTCGGCCGATGCTCATTCCGCCGCACAGCGGCACCGGCAACTCCGAGGGCGGTCCGGCCGCCGCCGCCAATCCCAGCGACTATCTCATTCTCCTTGCCCCGGTGATGGTCGACGATCAGGTCGCCGCTCTCGTCGAAATCTGGCAATTCCCCGACCGCCACCCCGACGCCGCCGGCGGCTTCCTCAAGTTTCTGACCGACATGTCGCGCCTGGCCTCCATCTTCACCCGTAACTTTCAGCGGCGGCAGATGACCGGCCAGCAACAACTGTGGGTCCAACTCGAGACGTTCGCCCGCAAGATTCACGCTAGCCTCCACCCCACCGAGGTGGCCTACATTGTTGCCAACGAGGGCCGGCGCTTGATCGACTGCGATCGCGTGAGCGTTGCCCTCACCGAGGGCAAGCGCACACGCATCGAAGCGATCAGCGGCGCCGATGTGGTGGAGAAACGCTCCAATCTCGTGCAGCTCATGCGCAAGCTCTGCAACCGCGTCGCCGTCTGGGGCGAAAAGCTGATTTACACCGGTACCAAGGACGACAGCCTGCCGCCCGACGTTCTCGAAGCGCTCGACAGTTATCTGGCCGAGAGCAATAGCAAGCTTCTCGCCGTCGTGCCCCTGCGCGACGAGCGCGAGACCAACACGAACAAGCGGCCGCGCTCGACCTTGCTCATGGAGTGCTTCGAGCCGGCCGCCGCCCCCGAGCAGTTGCTCGCCCGGCTCGACGTCATCGGTCAGCACGGCACGACCGCGCTATACAACGCCGTCGAGTACCGGCGCATTCCCTTCCGCTTCGTCTGGAAGCCGATGGCCACGCTCCAGGAAGGCCTCGGCGGCAAGGCGCGTGTCATCGCAGCCTCGGTCGTCGCCGCGGTTGCCGTTCTGGCGGTGGTCATGTCCATCGTGCCGTATCCGTTGAAGATGGAGGCCCAGGGACGGCTTCAGCCGGACCCGCACCAATTCGTCTACGCCGTGCGGCCGGGAACCATTCAGGAGTTCTACGTCCGCCCCGGCCAGATCGTCCGCCCAGACCAACCCCTTGCCTTGTTGTATGATCAAGACCTGCTGAAAGAGTTGACGCCGATCAACCTGGAAATCCAACAAGCCGACCGGTTCATCGACGACCAGGGCGGAGGCGGCGGACAACCGGGAATCAATAACCCGAATTTCCTGAAGATCATGGAAGCCAAGACGAAGCGGGAAATGCTGTCGGGTCAACGCGAGGAATTGATGCGCCGCAGCCATTCCGTCAATGGGAAACCCGGTTATTTCCACCTGACCGCGCCTCTGTTCCCGTCCGACTCCGCGCTTCCGGAGGAACAAAGGATTTGGACGATCCTAAGCGCTGACTTCCTCGAGAACATGACCAATCGTGGCGTGAAGCCGTCCGACCAAATCCTGCACCTCGGCGCCAAGGAGGCTCCTTGGGAGGTGGAGTTGAAAATCCCGCAGAAACACTCCGGCCAAGTGGCCGAGGCATTGCTGCGACTTAAGGAGGAAGGAAAGGAAGAGGAACTTGACGTCGATCTACTCGTCAAGAGCGACCCGACGCACACTTACAAGGGTAAGTTAAAACGCTCGTCTATCGCCGGCGAGGCAGTCTCTCACAAGGACGAAAACAACGAGTCCGAACCAGTGGTGACCGCCCGCGTTCGCATCGCCGGCAAGGGCATCGCCGAGTCCGACCAGATTCCACTCGAACTTCTCCACACCGGGATTGAGGTCAAGGCCAAGATTCGCTGCGGCAACCGGGCGATGGGCTACGCGCTGTTTTATGGCGTATATGAATTCTTGTACGAGAAGGTGGTGTTCTTTTTCTAAGTGGGAGCGCGGAACAATTAACCCGAGCCCGCGGCGCAAGCAAGGACGTCCTTGCTTGCGCCGCGGGCTCGGAATCACATCCTTTCAGGAGGACCTGCAATGTTGCGATGGCTCGTCGTATCGGTGACGCTGGGCGTGGCGGTCGTGGTTGTGGGCGTCCTCGCCGCGGGTTTGCCCGCCGTGGATCGCGTCCAGAACGTCGTTTCGCCGGCTGGACTTTTCAACGGCCCCGGGCAACAGCCGCGCGACCGCATGCCGCCCAACCTTGGCGCCGGCCACGGGCTTCTGGGCGACATGGAGGACGAACCTATCGACGAACGCCTGCCGGTCAGCATCGTGCCGCGTGCCGTCATTCGCGAGTGCCGTTTTGCACCCTATGAGGTGCAGGAAGTTCCAAGTCGCCATGATGGAGAGATGTCGCATCTCGGCACTCCGCTGCTTCCGGGGGAGCAGGTGGACCCTGAGGATCTGGATGAAGTGGAGGTTGGCATTCTCGTCGTAGAAATGAAGACGGGCGAGTCCGCGAAAGAGCCGGTCTACAAGGTTCCTGGACGGGTGCCGCGCTATCGGCCCTACGTGGATCTTGAACCCTTTGAACCAAATAAACTCGCGCTCGTCAAACAAAAACAGCACTTTCGCCGGCTCAAGCCGGGCGCGGTGGTCAAAGAGGGCCAGCTTCTCGGCATGATCAATCCCGAACTTGCGCTCGATGAATTGGGCATGGCGATCGCCGAGCTCGACGCCAGCGAGGCCAAATACCTTGCTTCGGGCGAAACAAAGAAAGAAGCCAAGACGCGGTTGGATCGCCTTTTAAGCATCCAAAAAATGGGCGGGGCCGTTGCGCAAGAGGAAGTTGATGGCGCCCGGTTGACGGTCGAGCGCTATAGGTACGAGGAAATCGAGAACCTCCAAGGCATGGTCACCGCCAAGAAGAAACTCGGCCGGGCCCTGACCAGCTTAAATCAACACGAAATCCGCGCCCGGATTTCGGGAGTCGTCAAGGTGATCTACAAGAACAAGGGCGAAGCGGTCAAGGGCGTGGAGAAGGGCGCCGATACGGTCATGGTTCTCCAGAATTCCTCTTTGTTGAAGATCGATGGCAAGGTCGATATTCAGTATGCGCGCAGTCTCAGAGCCGGGATGGAGGTCGTCGTCGAGCCCGTCCATCGTGAAAGCCACGAATTGGCCTTTCGCGGCCACTTAGAGCCAATCACCGGCGTGGCCGTCAGCAAGAACGGCCTTATCGTCTCGGCGAGCGGCGAAAACCAGGTCTTCGTTTGGGACCGCGCCCGGGTCAATCAGGCCAAAGGCCTGCTCAAACTCCACAGGGTCAGGACCTTCGTCGTCGCCTGCACCCCGCTGGACGACGCCGCTCACAACTATTGCCTGACCGGTGGCGAGGACGGAATTGGCAGGCTCTGGAATCTCGACGCGCTCACGGACAATGTGAAACAAGTCTCCAAGCCGGTGCTTGAATTCACCGACGGGCATCACAAACCGATCACCGCCGTCGCCTTTGGCCCCAAGGGCAAATGGTGCGCCACCGGCAGCGACGATTCCACAATCTGCATCTGGGATGTCGCGACGGGCACGAAGCTGGAAACGCTAACCGGACATCGCGGCAAGATTACTTCCGTGCAGTTCGCGTCCGAAAACCAGCTCGTGAGCGCGAGCGTTGACCAAATGCTCCTGCTCTGGAACCTGAAGGAGAACGGCGCGGTTGACAAGATCAAGAAGCTCGAAGGCCGCGGCGGCGAGGTCGCGATGCTCGGCGTCCACCCCAACGGCAAACAAGTCCTCTTCGACCAGGGCAAGGAATTACGGCTACTATCGCTGCCAGACGGACAATACACCGGCTCTCTTCAGAACGCGGGGGCCATGACGTTTACAACCATGGCGCTCTTCTCGCCCGACGGCAAGCTGATCCTCACCAACGGCGCCGCGGAGGGACGGCTGCAAGTGTGGCGCACGCCGACCGCCACCACGCGCGGATACGAGTTGAGCCAACTCATCTGGAACAGCCCCGCCACCTGCGGCGCCTTTTCACCGGACGGCAAGTTTGTCGTGACGGGCAGCAAGGACAGTTACCTCCTCGTTTGGCCCTTGCCGGCCAAGGAGATGATCGAAAAACAATTGAAAGCGAGGATCATCTCGGTGGATACGTCGCTGGAGGACAGTTCCGGCGTCCTCGTCCACGCGCAGATGACTAACCCGAATAACCTTCTTTTAGCCGGTGACAAGGCGACGCTGGTGGTCTATCCGGGAACGAAATAGCGCGGTGGTGAGGTGGTGAGGTGGTGAGGTGGTGATAGCCAGCATTTAGGTTTTTGACCACCTCACCACCTCACCACCCCACCACCCCAGCACCCTGCCCCGCTGAAATGGGACGTGTTATGGAAAAGACCGCTCCCGCGAATGAACTCGAACGCCGCAAGCAGGTGCGCATGCGCTTGCGAACGGACCTCGATATCGCTCCGCAGCGCTATGAAGGGCGAACCTATTTTGTCGTCAAGGACCCCGTTAGCCTTCGCTATTATCGCTTCAAGGAAGACGAGCATTACCTGCTGCAATTCATGTGCGGCGCGCACACGCTCGACGAGGCGCAGAAGGCATACGAACAGCGCTTCCGCCCCCACCGGCTGACGCTAGAAGACCTTGAGGGTTTCGCCCAGCAACTTCTGTCCGCCGGATTGGTGCAGAACGAATCGCCCCGCGCCGGCACCCAACTCTTCGAACGCCGCACGAAACGCCGCCGCAGCGAGTGGATGCAGACGCTCACCAATATCCTGTACATCAAAATTCCCATCATCGATCCGGATCGAATCCTTACGGAGATGCTCCAGCACACCCGCTGGATCTTCACGATTCCCTTCCTGCTTCTCAGCATCGGCGTCATGCTCGCCGCCCTGCTGCTGGTCGGCACGCATTTCGATACGTTTCGCGACAAGCTGCCGACTTACCGTGAATTCTTCAGCATCCAGACTGTTTTCTATCTCTGGTTTTCGCTGGGCGTGGTCAAAGTCATTCACGAATTCGGCCATGGGCTCAGCTGCAAGGCGTTCGGCGGCGAGGTCCACGAAATGGGGGCGCTCTTCCTTTGTTTCTCTCCGTGCATGTATTGCAACGTCTCCGATTCATGGACGCTGCCGGACAAGTGGAGGCGCATTATCATCAGCTCCGCCGGCATCTACGTGGAGCTAATCATCGCATCGCTGGCCACCTTCGTCTGGTGGAACACCCCCGGCTACCCGCTCATCAACAACCTCAGCCTCAGCCTCATGGTCGTGTGCAGCGTCAGCACCGTGGTCTTTAACGCCAACCCGCTCATGCGCTACGACGGGTATTACATCCTCGCCGACTGGCTCGAAATCCCGAACCTGCGCGACCGATCGAACCGCTTTCTCAAGAACCTGTCTCTGGTGTGGTTCCTGGGGGTCGAGGTCCCGGAAGAAACCTACATGGCGCTGTGGCGCAGGGTCCTGTTCGTGGTTTACGCCGTCGTCAGCTACGTCTACCGCTGGGTCGTGACGTATTCGATCCTGTATTTTATGTACTCGTTCCTCAAGCCGTATAAATTGGGGGTGATCAGCGGGTTCCTGGCACTTTTCGCCGCCGGTTCGATGGTCGGTTGGCCGCTGGTTCGCATGGGAAAGAACATCAACAAGCGAGGGAGGTTGCCGGACATGAAACGCTCGCGGGTGACCATGACGTGTTCGCTGGTGCTGGTAATGCTCCTGATTGCCTTTGTTGTGCCGTTGCCCCTTAGCCGCGTCCGCCAACAGGCGTTGGTGCAGGTGCAGCCCGAATCCATCACCCATATCTACATCCAGTCGCCCGCACGGCTCGAGGAATTACATGTACGGGACGGCGAACGCGTCGAAAAAGGGACGATTCTCGCGAAATTCAGCAGCCATCCTCTCGAAAGCAAACTCAAGGACGAGGAAATGAAGGTGAGGATTTACGGACGCGAGTTCAATGACCTGAACCTAAAGCTGAGGGAGTCCCTGGGTGCTCAAGAGAAGAAAGATCTCAAGGACCGTCTCAACAATGTAAGGTATGATCTGGAAGGCGCCACGTTGCAGCGGGAAAATCTCAAGAATCAAATCGATCAAGAGTTGACCCTGCGCGCGCCTCGCGCCGGCGTGGTCATGAGCCCGCCGAGTGTGGACGAGGTCGGAAAAACCTTTGAACCCGATCCGAATCACCCGTTTTGCGGCATCGGCGACCCCAGCAGCTTACGCGTTCTCGTGCCGGTATCGCCTGCCGAGTATCGCCTGCTCAAGTCCGACCTGGACGTGTTGCAACGAAAGGACCAGGACCTGGACGTGACGATTCGGGTACAAGGCCGCGGCTCACATACCTGGCGGGGCCGGCTTTCGCTGTTGCCTGAAGACGACGCCAGGGAAATCCCGCCGCCGCTTTCCAACCGCGGCGGCGGCCCCGTTGCTGTCCAGCCCGGAACACTCAAGCCCGTGACGCAGCAATATATGGTAGCCATTGACATCCTTGATCCCGACGAGGCGATTATCCCCGGGAGCATGGGCCAGGTGAAAATCCACTGCCGCTGGCGAACGACGGCCTGGTGGATTTACCGCACCATCTCCAACACGTTCGACCTGGGCTTGCAGTAGCCCCGTAGGCCAGAGTCCCGGTCCCGATCCAAGGCGAACGGTTCCTTCTGCTTGACACCCGGCCTGCCGTGTAGCTACGGTGGATCATCGGGCGGTTTTCATCCGTCCCATCGCTGTCGCGATCGACCCTCATCAGCGGAGCCGCGCGTGCCGCGTTTGATCGTCATCAAGGGGACAGACGAGGGCAAGCAATTCGAGCTAACCGGGGACATTCTCGAAGTTGGCCGCGATGCCGGCAATCGCATCCGCCTCCACGACACGGAGGTGTCGCGCCGCCACGCCGAGTTTCGCCAGGTTGAAGGCGGCTATCAGCTCCTCGATAAGGCCAGCGCCAACGGCACTTTCGTCAACAACCAGCCGATCACCGAAGCAATCTTGCAACCAGGCGATCAAATTCAGATCGGCCAGAGCCTGCTCATTTACAGCGCCGGACGGTCCGATGGGTCCACCGGCGGCGACCTCGCCGACCGCATCAGCATGATCACCCGCCAGGACGTCGAACTCTCGTCCGCCATCATCAAGACGATCGCGGAAGCCGAGGGCAGCCGCATCCTCGCCCAGCCGGAATCGGTGGAAGGCCCTTGGCTAAAGAACGCCCTCGCCAACCTCGGCGTCATGTACGAGGCCATCCAGGCGGTCAGCCATATCCTCGACGTCAAACAACTGCTCGAACGTATTATGGAATTGATCTTCAAGTCGATCGATGCGGACCGGGGCTGCATCATGCTCCGCGACGCCGACACCGGTCAGTTCGAGCCGCAGGCCGTGCGCTGGCGCACGGGCCTCCATCCGCAGGAGAAAATCGCCGTCAGCCGGACCATCATGGACCATGTGCTCCGTGAAAAGTTAGGCGTGTTGATTTCCGATGCCAGCCAGGACGAGCGCTTCAGCGGTGGGCAGAGCATCGTGCGTCTCGGCATTCGCGAAGTGATCTGCGTGCCGATGAAGGGGCGGCACGAAACGCTGGGCGTCCTTTACCTCGCAACGCACAGCGCTCCCCGCGATCTCGTGGAACAAGCCAACCCTGCCGGAAAGTTCACGGCGGATCATTTGGCTTTCGCCATCGCCATCGGCCACCAGGCGGCTCTGGCGGTCGAGGAAACGCGCTATCATCACGCCCTGATTCAGGCGGAGCGGTTGGCTGCCATCGGCCACACCGTCGCCGCCCTGTCGCACCACATCAAAAATATCCTGCAAGGACTGCGCAGCGGCAGCGACATCCTCAAGATGGGCCTCGCCGAGAAAAGCGACGACATGGTGCAAAAAGGCTGGCGCATCGTCGAGAAAAACCAGGGTAAGATTTTCGACCTCGTCATGGACATGCTCACCTATTCCAAGGATCGCGAGCCGGCCATCGAGGAAATCGACATTAACCGCATCATCCACGACGTGGTGGAACTCATCGAAGGGCGGGCGAAGGAAGGCGGCGTGAAAATCGATCTACGGCTCGACTCCACCCTACCCCGGGCCCAGGCAGACCCCGAGGGCATTCATCGCGCCTTGCTGAACATCGCGGGGAATGCCCTGGATGCGGTCGAGGGTCGCAAGAACCCGCAAATCGCTTTTCTCACCGCGCTGGAAACCGGCGGCGAATGGGTCCGCGTGGCCGTGGTCGATAACGGCATCGGCATCGAATCGGAAAAGCTTCCCGAACTCTTCAAGCCGTTCGTTAGCACCAAGGGGGTGCGCGGCACCGGCTTGGGGTTGGCCGTAAGCCGCAAGATCCTCCGCGAACACGGCGGCGATATACTCGTCCAAAGCGTGCCTGGCAAGGGAAGCAAGTTTATCCTGCGCCTGCCCCTCAAGAATCCGCTCAGCGCGGAGCCGGGAACCAATACCGAGTTCCCCGTCGCCCCCAGCGATGAATGATAGGTTTGGCCGCAGCGCGAGGTGTTCGGAGCGGAGCGACCATCTCGATCGGTTAAGTCACGCCGTCAGCGCCGGCGCCGCCACCGTGGGTTGGGTGTTCTGCGGAAGCGTTGTCCCGTTCGCTTTGTCCTTCCACCAAGTCGTGGCCCGTTGCTCCGTCCATAAACCGGCTGCCGCGCATTGGGCCAAGGCGCGATCCAGGCTCTCGGCGTCGGGAAATCGCTTGCGCGGATCCTTTTCCAAGCAGTGTACGATTACCGCCTGGAGGTCCTCCGGCAAATCGGGCCGCAGCTTGCCGGGGTACACGAGCGGCTCATAGGCGTGGGCCATCAGCATCTGAATCGCCGTGTCGCGCTCAAATGGCGCCTTGCCCGTCAGCATGAAATAGCCGACGCCGCCGAGGCTGTAGATGTCTGTGCCCTCGTCGAGGTCGTCCTTGCCGCTGGCCTGCTCGGGCGACATGAACGGCGGCGACCCGACGATGGTTCCCTGCATGGTGAGCTTGTTGGCGTCCTGCTTGCGGATGCCCGTGCACTGCACTAGGCCGAAATCGAGCAGTTTTGCCACATCGTGCACGCCGCCGCGCTCGCAGGCCAGGATATTGCTCGGCTTGATGTCGCGGTGAATGATCCCGAAGCCGTGGGCCTCGCGCAGCGCCTGGCATACCTGCCGCAAGAAATGAATCACCCGCTCCGGCGGCAACGGCCCGTATTGCTCCACCATGTCTTGAAGGCTCAGGCCGGGCAGGTATTCCATCACGTAATAAAACGTCCCATCTTCGGTGCGCCCGTAGTCGAAAATCTCAACGGTATTCCAGTGGGTCAGTTTCGCCGTCGCCCGCACCTCGCGCTCGAACCGGGACAGATTGGCCGGATCGCCCGCCTGCTCGGGGCGGATCAGCTTAATGGCGCTCGGCCGCCGGAGGAGCATATGCTCGGCCAGGTAAACCTCGCCCATGCCCCCCGCGCCCAGTTTTTCCTTCAACACATACTGCCCGAGTTTTTTCGCTTCCACGGCTTCCTGGTGCAGGGTGCTGATCCGATAGGAGCCGAAAATGGCGATCGCGGATGCGACCCCGACGATTGCAGTGGAGTTGAACATCAGCTCTGTGGCGTAGGCGCGAAGATTCTCCTCCGCGACAACCATGCCCGTGTTGATTAGGATCGGCATCAACGCGATCGACCCCACAACGGTCGCGCACCGTCGCCAAGTGTTGGGAATGAACATGCCGTATAAGACAATCAGGGTAAACCAGCGCAAGGCGCCGGCCATGGTCGTCAAACGCCACAAATAGGCTCCAGTTTCGTGATTCTGCGAAGCGAGGTGCAACAAATCGCAATCGTAATAATCCTGCACCTGAAGCCAGGAGAAGTACAAGCACACTCCGCCGAACAGGCCAATTTCGATCAAGCGCAGGGTGGTGCCGCACAGACCGGGTCTCATCCACAAAACGCACGCTAAGACGGTTGTGAATCCCGTTACGACAGTGCTGAAGCTCAGCGTCAGCTTCGGGTTTGCGCTAATGCCGGGCGGATCGATTACACGGCGCAGGAAGAAAATGCAGAAGATGGCTGCCAAGATGAGGCCGGCGATGCGCAGGCGGCGCTGAAGCAATTGTGCCTGCTCCAGCGTCAGACTTGAACCGGGCGCCCCCACGTGCGCCATCCGGCAACGGGGACGTGGTTTGCTCGCCAAGTTGCCGTTGACATAATCCTGCGTCAGTCCGACAGCTAGCCGGCGAGCACCGTACGCGTTCGCTTGATCCATGGCAGCCCCAGCTTGATGCGGCAGGCGATTTCCCACCTACCATTGTAGCCGAGCGGGCAAGTGCGGAGAATAGTCGCCGTTTGCCGCGGAGGCAGACAATCAGGCGGGCTTAGGAGTTCGCGGCATCGGCAGCGCTTTTCTTCTTGGGCACGCGGTTCCGGATTTCCGCTCGGCTGACGCCCAGCGCTTCCAACACGGGCAGGTAGACCTCGCGGTAGTAGATGTCCTCGTCGAAGATTTGCAGTTCCTTGATCTGGGCCAGACGCGTCCGGCTTTCTGCCAAATCGTAGATCGCGGGCATGGCGAAGTTATTCAAAACGCGCCGCAACTGTTCCAGTGTCGCGTCCCGGTCGTGTTCCATGTGAATCTGCACGCACCGCCGGAAGAAGTCGAAATGGGCGCGCTCATCCACCGCGACGTATTGCAGCAAAGTGGACAGCGCCTCGTCCTCTCCATCGATCGCGTACCTGCGAAGATTGCGATAGTTGAGCCACGTCGCCAACTCCTGCACCATCGCGTAAATCAGCATGCCCAAATGGCTATCGTGCGGCAGGTTCCATTCCCGCTGAAATACGTCGCTCTCGAGGTCGGTCATCTGCTCTTCCGAACGCGCGCCGGAGCGCAGCAACCAGTCCGCGAGAGCAATCGAGTGCTTGGATTCCTCGTACCCCCAGTTGGCATAGAACCACGTCCGCCCCCGGCTCGGCCGGACGACGGGCAGAATTTTCGACGTGTAATCCGGCAGATAGAGCTCGACCGCGCAAAATGATTCGACGACGTTGGACACCGCCGGGTTCAGCTTCGGGTTGCACCGCTCCCAAGGGATGTCATCGGCAATTCGCCAGCGGCGTTTTTTTTCGGCTTTGTCGAAAAACTCTCGGAAAAGGCGCCAGTACGCCGTCTCCAATTCAGAATGGACAACGCCCAAAGTCGCTTCCATACAAAACTCTCGGAATAGGTGGACTTCAGATCCCCGACGCGTCCTTGAACCGGCCGAGGGCTAGACCGGCCTGAACAACACATTTCCTTGCCCGCAAAAGAGGAAGTTTATTGAATCGGTCCCATAAATTCCACCGCATATCCGCAAAAGACGGATGCCGAACGGAAATCGCTCCATTATATTCGCGTTGCGCCTTGCCGCTCTGCTGACCGAAAGAGTCTGGGGGTTACGTAACCTCCATGAATCCCCCATTCCCGTGCCTCCGCTTGTCCCATCGACGGCCTTCTCCATAATGGAATGGGAGAGTCACGGCATGCGTTTAGCACTCGAGCGGCACCTACATGACTCGCGGGACTGTGGCCACGCGTTGGAACCTCGACGCGATTGAATCCGCCTATCAGCGCTGGCTCGCCGACTCTAACTCGGTCGACGAGAGCTGGCAGCGCTTTTTCGAAGGCTTCGAGCTCGGCGCGGCACGCGCCGAAGCACCGACGGCTCACGATCATAGTCAAACCGGCGTCTTCCGCCTTATCTATCGGTATCGCGACCTCGGCCATTTTCTCGCCCGCCTCGACCCCCTCAGCGAACCTCGAACGAGCCACCCGCAACTGCAATTGGCGGAAGTCGGACTGGATGAAACCGACCTTGATCGCGTTTTCGACTCCAGCCTCTTCGTGGGCATGCCACGCGCCACGCTGCGCGAACTCCTGGCCGCCCTGCGCAAGACATATTGTCGGACCATCGGCGTTGAATACATGCACATTCAAGACGCGGCCATCCGCCATTGGCTCCAGGAACGCATGGAACCGGCCCGCAACACGCCTCGCTATGATCGTGACCGCAAGTTACAGATTCTCAAAGATTTACACTACGCCGAATTGTTTGAACGCTTCCTGCATGCCCGCTTCTTCGGCCAGAAACGCTTCTCGCTCGAAGGGGCCGAGACATTGATCCCTGTGCTGGAAGCCCTGCTCAATCGATCCGCCGAAACCGGCGTTCAGGAGATCGTCCTCGGAATGGCCCACCGTGGCCGGCTGAATGTTCTCTCCAACTTCCTCCGTAAGCCCTACCAGGAAATATTCGCCGAATTCGAGGAGAACTACCTGCCCGAATCGGTCGACGGCGACGGCGACGTGAAATACCATCTCGGCTTCTCCAGCGACCGCGTCAGCACCGGCGGCATTCCGATTCACGTTTCCCTGACGCCCAACCCCAGCCACCTTGAAGCCGTTAGTCCTGTCGTCGAGGGTCGGACGCGCGCAAAGCAGCACCGTTTCCAGGACCATGAACGCAAGCGCGGCCTGCCGCTCCTGATCCACGGCGACGCCGCCTTCGCCGGCCAAGGTCTTGTTGCCGAGACTTTGAACCTCGCCCAGCTCGCCGGCTTCACCACCGGCGGCACCATCCACGTCATCGTCAATAACCAGATCGGCTTCACCACCGGCCCGGCCGACGCCCGCTCCACCACCTACTGCACCGACGTCGCCAAGATGATTCAGGTGCCGATCTTCCACGTGAACGGCGAAGACCCCGAAGCCGCGGTCTTTGTCACGGAATTGGCCGTCGATTTCCGCCAAACCTTCAACCGCGACGTCGTCATCGACATGTTCTGCTACCGCCGCCACGGCCACAACGAGGGCGATGAACCGTCCTTCACCCAACCGCTCATGTACAACAAGATCCGCTCCCGACCCAGCTTGAGCGAGATTTACACCGAACAACTCATCATGACGGGCGACCTGACACTCGCGGAGACCGAGGCGCTCGACCAAAAGTTTCAGACCAAACTGCAAAGCGCCCTCGAGGAAATCCGCACCGTCCCGCCCGCCCACCACGGCATGCGCGGGTTCTCCGGACACTGGAAGGGTCTGACCGCACGCTACAACCCTGCGCCGGTGGATACCGGCGTGCAGCGCGAGACCGTGCTGGAAATTCTCGACGGGCTTGGCCGCGTCCCCGAATCGTTCACCCTGCATCCTACCATCGCCAAGTTGCTTGAAGCTCGGCGCCAGGAAGTGTCCCAGGGCCAACCGCTCAACTGGGCGACTGGTGAGGCACTCGCGTTCGGCTCTCTCGTTCTGGAAGGCACGCCCGTCCGCCTCAGCGGCCAGGACTGCCGCCGCGGCACGTTCAGCCAGCGCCATGCCGTGCTTTACGACGCCCGCACCGGCGAACCCTACTACCCCCTCGACGCGCTGCGTCCCGGACAGGCCCGGTTCATGGTCTACGACAGCTTGCTGTCCGAGGCCGCCGTCCTCGGCTTTGAGTTCGGTTACTCGCTCGATGCGCCGGAACGGCTCGTCCTTTGGGAAGCGCAATTCGGCGACTTCGCCAACGGCGCCCAGGTCATCATCGACCAGTTCATTGCCGCCAGCGAAACCAAATGGCAACGCGACAGCGGCCTAGTCATGCTTTTGCCGCATGGCTACGAAGGCCAGGGGCCGGAACACTCCAGCGCCCGCATCGAGCGTTTCCTGCAACTCTGCGCGGAAGACAACATGCAAGTCTGCTACCCGACCACGCCCGCGCAGTATTTCCACCTGCTCCGCCGCCAGATACGCCGCGACTTCCGCAAGCCGCTCGTCGTCATGACGCCTAAGAGCCTCCTTCGAAGCAAAGTCGCGGTTTCGTCGTTGGAGGAATTCACCACCGGTCGCTTCCAGGAGGTTCTCGCCGACACGCAGTCCGACCCGCTCCGCGTGAAGCGCGTGCTGTTGTGCAGCGGCAAAGTTTACTACGATCTCGTCGAGCAGAGATCGGCTGAAAAGGCAGGCGACGTCGCCATTCTGCGCGTGGAGCAGTTCTACCCCTTCCCGGGCGATCAGCTGCGCCGCGACTTGGAGAAATTCCGCCGGGCCTCCGAATGGGTGTGGGTGCAGGAAGAATCAATGAACATGGGCGGCTGGACCTTTATGGATGCACGCCTGCGGGCGCTGGGCCATCCCTGTGAATACGTCGGTCGCGATGCCAGCGCCAGCCCCGCGAGCGGCTCGCACACGATTCACAAACGCGAGCAGAAAGAACTGGTCGAGGCCGCGATTCGAGGCGCGGTCCCCCACCTCGTCCACGCGAACTCCAAGAGTCGGCGGGCCGCCACGCCCCCCGAACCGAGCATTCGGCCCGCGCCGGCCAGCCCCAGCCCGTCCGGCGTTTGAACATGCTTCGGAGGTTGCGTAGGGTGCGTCAAGCGTACTCGCGCCGACGCACCCGGTCTCTCGGCAGAAATGGTGCGTCGGCGCGAGTAAGCTTGACGCACCCTACCCGAACGACTTTTCCGAGATTCCGTGTTGGAACCGACCATGACCGTCGAAATCAAAGTCCCTTCCGTCGGCGAATCGATCACCGAGGGCGCCATCGCGCGGTGGTTGAAGAAAAATGGTGACCTCGTCGCCGTGAATGATCCCCTTTTCGAGTTGGAAACC
>Ga0207158_1027_pt1 | contig 46098 bp, 37 predicted proteins | sample Alteio_BWMinHeat_22_FD_153512 | JGI IMG/M metagenome (GOLD analysis project Ga0207158, IMG submission 153512) | Enriched cells from forest soil in Barre Woods Harvard Forest LTER site, Petersham, Massachusetts, United States -... | ecosystem: Environmental > Terrestrial > Soil > Temperate forest >... | reverse complement strand
CGACCGCCGGGAAGGCGCTGATCGGCGGGCACGATTGCTGGCGCAGCGGCGTGGCGGCGCGGCGCCAGGTTGCATATCTGCCGGGCGAATTGCGGCTTTACGAGAACATGACGGGGCGGCAGCTCATCAACTTCCTGGCGCGCCTACGCGGCGAACCGGTCAAGGCCGACATCGAATCCCTGGCCCGCAGGTTGGACATCAATCTCGACAAGCCCATCGTTCAGCTCTCCTCGGGCATGAAGCGCAAAGTCGCCTTGATTCAAGTCCTGGCCCCGCATACGCCGCTGGTCATCCTCGACGAGCCGACGAACACGCTCGACCCCACCATGCGTGACGAGTTGTTGGGCCAACTCCGGAAGGCGCGCGATCGGGGGCAGACAATCTTGTTTTCGTCGCACGTCTTGAATGAAGTTGAGCAGGTGTGCGATCGGGTCGGCATCCTGCAAAAAGGGAAATTGGTTCATTTGCAGAACATGTCGGAGTTGCGCGACTACAACGCGGTGTATGTGCGTTTCAGCCGGCCCTTGGTGGCGCTGCCGGAATGGAAGGGCCTACGCCTCGTCGAAAAGGGTCCGGATTTCGTCAAGCTGGAATCGGCCGGTCCGCTGCAACCTCTCCTGGACTGGCTGGCCCGCCAATCGGTTGCCGAGTTGCGCGTCGAGCCGCTGGGTTTGAGCGGAATTTATCACACTTATCATGGGAGCGAACCGGAATGAGCACGGCGGTGAAGACCAGCCCGTTCCGCGATCTGAGCCTGTTCGTTTATCGGAGCGGCGTGGGCGTGCTCGTGCGGAAAGTGATGCGCGACTTGGGCGTGCCGCTCGTGATTGTCATGGTGATCTTGGGCGGGTTTCAGTGCCTGTTCGTCAAAGTAACCGAACGCGTGGTGACGCAGATCACTCCCATGTTCAGCAGCCTGACGCAGATGGCCCAGCAGTTCATTCCCGGGTTGTCGGCGTCGTTCATCGAGGAGCAGCTCTTCCAGGGTCCGGGCAAGATGATGCAGACGCTAGCCGGCGGCGAGAACTTGCACTTCGAGCGGGCCATGCACATGCTGTCGATCGGCTACGTACACCCACTCATGCAAACGATCTTCTGCATCTGGGCGATCGGGCGCGCGTCGGGGGCGATTGCCGGCGAGATCGACAAGGGGACGATGGAGCTGCTGTTGGCGCAGCCGCTGGCCCGGTTTCGGGTCGTGTTGGCGCATCTGTCCGTGGACCTGATCACGATTCCGATGCTGTGCCTGAGCCTGTGGGCCGGAACGTGCATGGGCTGGTGGTTGATTGGGCCGTATCAGGTACATCCCGAGGAATTCAAGATGCCCGTCAATGTGCCGGAGGAATGGCTGCAAGTCGATCCGGCGGCGTTTGGGCCGGCTTTGTGGAACATTGGGGCGCTGATTTTCGCGGTCTGCGGGTACACGATGTGGCTGTCGGCGGCAGGGCGGTTTCACTGGCGGGTAATGGGCGGGGCGGTGCTAGTTACGCTGCTACAATTCCTCGTCAACCTGCTCGGGCAGCTCTGGGACAAGATGGAATGGATGCGGCCGTTGACCGTGTTCTATTACTACCAGCCGCAAAAGATCATCCTGCAACAAGAGCATGCGTGGACGGCGAACCTCTCGGTATGGAATGGAGGGCAACCTTTGGCGGAGGTGCCGGTGCTGGCAGTGTTGTTCGGCGTGGGAATCATCGGGTACGCAATGGCGTTTTGGACGTTTCAGCGGCGTGACGTGCCTGCGCCGTTGTAGAATCCAAGAGTCAATCCACCGCCGCAAGAATCTCTTCGATCTGTCGGACACATCCAGAAAGTGAGCGCGCGGCCATCTCAAAGTTGGTGTGGTCCGAAACGCGCTTGTGCTCCGCGGCGAAATACTCGGCCGCGCGATTCAGCTTCGGCAGCTTTCCTTTGGCACGGTGCAAATACTCTTTGGCGTCGCCGCGCTGAAATGCCGGCTCCACCGCGCGGATATAGTCGAAGATCATGCGGTGGACTTCCAACATCTCCTCATTTTCTTGGACTTCGTCGGCGTGCTTGAGGAAATTGCGAACCATCCATGCGTGGGCAAGGACAACGTTGAGACGTTGCATGGCATCGTCGGGGGACATGGGGGGCCTCACTGTTGGGCGGGTTCGACCGCTGGCACTGGCATGGGCGCGGCGGCCGATTTGGCGGGGGCGTGGCGCGATTCGGTCAGCTCCTTGGCGAAGAGCACAAGGCCCGCGCCCGCGCCGGCGAGGACGATGCCGATGTAAAGCGTCCAATGCGGCGGCTCGTCCGGCAGGGCGAAGATCAAGGCGTCTTTGCCCGTGGCCGGGTGCCAGAAGAGGCTCACCAACGTGGCAATGACCGGCGCGAGCGCGAAGATCACCGGCGCGACGTAGATCTTCGGCCCCTGGAACTCAAAGGTTGCAAAGATCACGCACAAGGCGCCAACCGCGCCTGCCGTGCCGGCTAATGTGGCCAGGGTCGCTCCAGTCGTGTTGAAGGACGGAAAGCCCTTAAAAACGAATACGCCAATCGGAAAGAGAATTGCGATGACGAAATAGGCGACTCCGACGCACAGGAACGATGCATAGGAACTCTTCAGTTGTTTGCCGCCCTGGGCTATCATCGGCACGTAGGTTCCCCAGCACAGCCCTGCAAGGATCACGAACGCGAGGTAGACGGGGTTCGCTGCGGCTTCAGGTGGCTTGGCGTGCACCGCCTCGGTCAATTCCTTGGCGAGCAGCGCCAGGCCCGCTCCAGATCCGGCGCAGACGATGCCGACATAGAGCGTCCAATGCGGCCGCTCGCGCGGCAAGCCAAAGGCAAGCGCTCCCGCATCGGGGTGCCAGAACAGGCTCACCAGCGTGTTGATGACCGGCGCGAGCGCGAAGATAACCGGCGCCACGAAGATCCTCGGCCCGTTGAACTCGAACACGGCTAATACGACGCACAGCGCGCCGAGCGCTCCTGCGACACCGGCCAGCGTGGCGAAGGTGATTCCGCCGGCGCTCCAATTCGGCATCTTCCCGCGCGCCCAAAGGATCGCGACGGGCAGTAGAATCGCAATGAGAAAATACGCGACACCCACGCACAGGAACGACGCATACGAACTCTTTAGCTCCTTCCCACCCTGCGCGACCATGGGAATGTACGTTCCCCAACACAGGCCGGCCAGGACGACGAAGATCAAGTAGATTTTGGATTTCGCAAGCATTGAAGAACCTCACACGTCAAGCAGCACGCGCTCGCCTGCAGCTCGACGCTAAACGAAGTATTATTCACGGCGCAGGGCGGGGAGGAGCGGCGTGCGCAGCGTCGCCGCCAGTGCCGCCGCGGCTGAACCGAGACCGACCAAAACCACAAGTCCCAGCAGCGCGGGCAGGCGCAGCCAGGGAATCGGTCCCGAATAATCCACGAGGTGTGGCGCAACGGCGAGCACTGCCGCCGCGACGCCGATCCCCAGGCCGAGCAGCAACAAAAGTCCGTTCTCCAGCAGTAGCAGCCAGCCGAGCACAACATGCCGATAGCCCAGTGCCCGCAACAGCGCCAGTTCGGCGCGACGCTCCCAGACGCCGCGGAGGAGCACGACCGCCAGTCCGATCGCGCCGAGGAGCAGACCGAGAGCGCCGAGAGCCTGGAATGTGGTCAGGTACATGTTTTCCACGGCCTGGTACGATTGTATGCGCTCCACGGCCGGTTCGGCCTCGAACCCTTGCGGTTGCAGGGCCGTGCCCAGCAACGCTTGTACCTTGGCGAGCGGTTCTCGCTTCGTGTCGATTAGGAAGAAGCGATACCCTTCCTCACTCGGGAATTGCTCACGGAAGTTCGCCGCGGACATGAGCAGTCCGCTCTGAAAGACGCTGTCCTGGAGATAGCCGACGATCCGCAGATGGATCGTCTCGCCCTTGTCGTTCGTTGTTTCCACATCGTCGCCAAGGCCCTTGCGGAGGACCCATTGCAGAGTATTCTGCTCACCGACGACGGGAATGATTCTCTCACCTTCGCGCATTCGGCCGAGGTCCTCGTCCAGCAACAGCCAGGGATTCTTATTGTGCTCCTGGGTTTTCGCCAGCGAATCCGAGAAGCGGAAGCCGCCGCGCTCGATCAGGCTGGCCGGCGTGCCGAGCAGACGCACGCGCGGGCCGCGCGGTTGATAGAGATTCAGGCAACTGGCGTCGTCCCCCGCGCGGAGGCGGAACGGTTCGATATCGATGTTTGCCAGCTGGGCGCGCGTATCGTTGAGCTGTTGCTCGCGTTGCTCCGGAGACAAGCCCACTCGCTGTTTGAACTGCGCTTGAAGGTCCCGGAGCAGCACGTCGCGACCGGTTTCTTCATGGAGGTCGGGATAGACCGGCGCTTCTGACTCACCCAATAAGGCGAAGCCGCCGCTGCCCGAGTTCTTGTCGAGGAAATCGGCGTCCGGCTGACGGCGGAATAACTCAACGGCCACGATGAGGAACGCCGCCGACGCCAGCAGGCCAGCCGTGAGGAGGCTGCGTAATGGGTTGCGCGTGCCGTTGCGAACGGAGAGACCGGTCAAGGTGAAGCGAGCGGCGTTCGTGTCGAAAGAGCCGTCGCGAAGCCGGCGCATCCACGTCCAGAGGAACGCCAGGCCGGCGGTAAGCATCAGGGCGCCGCTGGCGAAGAACGTTCCCGCCTGGGCTTCGCTGTTGTTGATGAAGAAGCCAGCGAGAGTCAGCGCCAGCGCTCCGATTATAGAGCCGAGCGCGGTCCATAATGCCCAGCGCCGCCGGCGCGCCGGCTCCGCCGCTTCCGTAGCTGTTGAAGCACCGGCGAGCAAAGCGGCGGGGGCGACGCGGCTCAAACCACGCAACGCCCAGGCGAGGGTGAGGACGCCGAGCAGAAGCGACGCGCCGAAGCCGATCGCCAGACTCGTCGCCGAAGCGTGCAGGTGCAGAAACGAAGCATCGCCCAGTCCCGGCCAGGCGGCTCGGAAGAATTCGAGCAGCAGCCATGCGTAGGCCGTGCCCGCGAGGCAGCCGACCAAGCCGCCGAGCGCGGCCAGGAACGCGCCCTCGCCCAGCAGCAGAAAGAATAGCGTCCCGCGCCGGTAACCCGTCGCTAGCAGCAAGCCGACTTCGGCGGCCCGGCGGTCGAGGTTCAAATGAAAGAGCAGGCCGACCAGCAGCAACGCCGCGCCGATCAGAAAGGCGCTGAACATCAGGAAGAGGATGCTGAAGTTCGTGCCGCTGGCGGCGCTGGCCTTCAATTGTTCTTCGCGCACCTTTTGAAACACGAACCCGCCCTGCTCGGGTTTGAGGTTTTGCAACAACGAACGCCGGTAGTCCTCGACAGCTGAGTCCAGATCGCGGCCATCGGAAGGCGCCAAGCGGATCGACGTGAGTTTGCCGAAGCGGCTGCCCCAGAGTTTCTGGCCCTTTGCCAGGGTTACGTAGGCTTTGGGTGTGGTGCGGTGGGCCTTCCAGTAATCCTCGTCGCGTTTTTGGATCCACTCGCGGTGAATGGTAAAGGGCGGGTCCCACTTTTCGAGTGTCAATTTGTCGGTGATGCCTGGGAACGGCGGGGTCAGGTTCGGGTCGTCGGCGGCGCCTTCCAGCGGAATGGTTCCACGCAGTGTAAACGTCTTCGTGAGTTCCCGCGGATCGCTCGATTCCTCCGGGGCAAAATAGGTCAAGGTGATCGTGTCGCCCGGCTTGGCGGCGAGCGGCGAATCCTCCCAATCGACCAGGATGATGTCGTCATCCTTTAATTCATTTACTCCTCTCGGCAGAAACGGCCCGAACGGCGGCGCAAGAGTGGGATCGAGTGCGGCGACGATGGAGTAGGGGATCGATTCATTGCCTTCCGTGATGCGGTTCGCTAGGTAGGCCAGTGTCGGCGCTGTCCGCAGATTCACGTCGCCGGCCGTTTTGATCGCGGTCTCGGCGATGCCGTCGGGCAACACAAGTTGCTGACTCTCGAGACTGACGTATCCCCGACGCGAGTTGCGCAGCGCCAATCCCCAGTCGGCAAGGGTCAGGCGGGTCTGGAAATCCGCCGCGAGAGTAGCGGTTGAACCACGGACCAGCAGGGTGTTGACCTTCCCCTGCTGTCCTAGTTCTTCTTGCAGCCAGGCCAAGGGTACGAACAAGTCGCGCGGCGGATCGGCGCCGGGCTGGAGGCTGAAGTTCGCGCCGGGATGATGGGCGTCGAGTATTCCGGCCACATCGAGGGTGACGTCGGCGATGACGTCGCCTGCGCCGCGCCGGCCCAGGAGCGATTCGCGCGGCAGGTCGCTCATCTTGGTCAGATGAAGGGTGATCTTTCCGCCGCTTGAATCCATGTGGAGCGCGTGGGCCAGGGCGGCGTTGAGGTAGGCGGTCGTCGGTTCCTGTCCCTCGGGCTTGGCGAAGCGCGGTGGTTGAACATTCTCGGACCAGAACGCTTCGTCAACGCCAAGAATAGTTACGCGGTGCGAACCGCGGTCGAGGTCGGGCGCATCGCCTTCGAGCGAGACGCTGGCGTGCAGGAGAATGATGCCCGCCGCCTTCTGGACGCGCAGCGATTCCTTGTCGGCAAGTTCGGCGCGGAAGAAGCGAGGGGAGATCATCGCCTGATCGACCCAGCCGAGGCGGTCGTCGGATAGTGACGCTAGGCTGCCGCGCAAGGAATCGCCGACGAGCAGGGCCCCGGTCAAAACGGCGGTGCCGACGGCCATGCCCAGCAGCACGGCCAGGTTGCCGCGCCAGTGGTAGGTCAGGTTCCGTAGCGACAGGCCGGGCAGGTTCATATGCGGACCTCCGCGGGGTGGAGTGTGCCGTCGGCCATTTCCATTCTCCGGCTGAAGAGTTGGGCCAGTTCCGCGCTGTGGGTGACGACGATGAGGACGTTCTGTTCTTGGCGATGAAGATCGAGCAGCAGTTGACCGACGGTGTGGGCCGTGCGCCGGTCAAGGTTGCCGGTGGGCTCGTCGGCGAGGAGGAGTGTTGGCTTGTGGATCAGCGCCCGGGCCACGGCGGCGCGTTGGCGTTCGCCGCCGGAAAGCTCGGCGGGGCGGTGATTGAGGCGGTCGGAGAGGCCGACGCGGTTGAGCAGTTCGCGGGCCCGTTTCTCGATTTCGGACTTGGAGTCGCCGGCAACGAGGGTGGGGATCAATACGTTCTCCACAACGGAGCACTGCGGCAACAGGTGATGATCCTGGAAAATGAAGCCGATGTGGTGGTTGCGGAAGTCTGCGAGTTGTCGTTCCGGAAACGCGAAGGGGTCATTGCCGTCGAGAAGGACCGTGCCCGATGTGGGGCGATCGAGGGTGCCGAGGACGTGGAGCAGCGTGCTTTTACCGGAGCCGGAAGGGCCGGTAACGGCGAGGGCGTCGTCTTTTTGCATTTCGAGGTTGACCCGGCGCAGGATAGAGAGCGGACCGCTACGGGTAGGGTAGTCCTTGCAGAGGTCGCGGACTTGGAGGGTCATGAGACGGTCCGGCGGGGGGAGTTATTGCGGCAGGAGGGCGAGCGCGCCTAGTCCATAAAAAGTGTATTCGACATCCGCGCGTTCGTCCCAGAGGCCGCCGCGAAAACCGCCGGCAGCAGGTTCCAGGGATTGCACAAATTCAAGGGCTGCGGGTTGATCGATGCGGTCGAACGCGCCCAGGCGATCGAGGGTCCATAAGCCCGTGAACGTGGAAAGGAGATCGGCCAGGGGGGCGCGGGCGTTGGCCTGGAAGCCGCCTTCGCCGTTTTGCATGGCGGCGAGGAAATCGGCGACGGGATCGTCTGGTTCTACTAGGTCCTGCCCGACTTGAGCGGCGAGAATTTGGCGGATGCCGACGCCGGCCGCCGTTGGATTCGTGCCACTGCGCTTCATGGGCGCGATTTCGACGTAACCGCCGTCTTCGCGGCGGCGGGAGGCGAGGAAGCGATCAATGGACTCGGGAGCGGGAACAGGGCGATTGAGGAGTTGGTAACAGAGCGCGACGAGAAAGGTGTGGTAGGTGCTCCCGGAGGGGCCGGCGGCGGTCTTGGCGTAGCCGCCGTCGGGGGTGCGGTAGGTTTCCAAGAGAGTCGCCACGCGGTCTGGCCAGTCGGCGGGGCTGTCGGCGAGTACATCGGGGCCGCCTTGCATTTGGATGAGCAGACAGGCGTAGAGCAGCGAGAAGAAATCAACGACGCTGGCTTGGTGATAGAGGCTTTGGCGGAGGAAGCCGGCAGCGCGGTCGCAGCAATCCGGTGTGAGGGCGTCGAGAACGGCGAGGCCGCGGAGCGCGAAACCGGTGTAATAGAGATCGGAGCCGCCTTCACGGCCTGAGAAGCCGCCGTCGGCATTCTGGAGACCGAGCAAGCAGGTCCCGTGCCTATTCCGAAACACTTCGGGCCAACGCAGAAGCCCGCTAGTTAAACGGGCCGTTAGTTGCGCCAGGTAGGGTACTGCATCCGCCATTCATTCAAGCCTTGTTGCTGTATGTCTCCGCCGTGTCTCCCAAGGAAGCGTTTTTTGCAGGAGCGCGGGCACCGGCTGGGGCATAAGCTGATTTGCTGACAGGAGTTGATATTACAGCGCAGGGTTTAGTGTGGGCCGATTTTTCCAGTGTAGACGGTTTCTGTGCAAGGTGTGCATTCTGTGCAAGGTGTGCATTCTGTGCAAGTTTTGCGTTTCTGTGCAACAAGTGGGGTGTGCGTTTTGCACAGCAATTGCACAGCAACGCGGCGGTGGCGGAGAAAAAGACCGGAAAGAAAGTCGTTGCACACTCCGTGAAACGACCCAGGTCCCCTGTAGCAAGGTGTTGGGAAACCATAACTTCCGGCGAGGGCAGTGTGTGCTGTACGAGTGCAACGCCCGCGGTTGTCTAGGGGCGGGGGTACGGTAGGTTGCCCAGCTTAACACCTAGCGCTGTAAAGCCAACTGCTTTCTTGAGTTCGGGCTCCTATGGAAGCGCCTGATTCCGATTCCTTCCACTTGTCTCGCGGCCCGGCCGCGGGTGTAGCTCACGAGCGCGTGAGACACGGATGTAGGACTATAAAGTGACTTTCGTTCCATTCACTGTCAGGATGCCGTACCGCCGGCTGGTTCCAACAACGCCCGGAAGCTGGCTGGAATCTCGATGGACTGCATCGGCTTCGTTCCCGGCTTGCAGCAAACGCTGGTCACTTTCCCACGCGCGATCGGCGTGCCATCGCGGCTGAACTCAAACGCATAGGTCACGGATTTGCGGCCGAGCTTTTCAATGCGCACATCGATGTCAATGAGATCCTCGAAGAACGCCGGGTTCAGGTACTCGCAACTGGCCGCCACGCGCGGGAAGCCGATCGGCTGGCCTTCCCAAACCAGCTTGACGGAACCGCCGAGGGAGCGCAGAAACGCGGTCTCGGCGGCCTCCATGTAGCGGAAGAAATTCGCGAAGTGGACGATGCCGGCCATGTCGGTGTCGCCGAACTCGACGCGGCGGGTGGTGTGGAAGGGCATGGTTCTTGGTCCTGCTACGGCGTCGGGGGCGGGGGAACGACTACTCGCGGTTCGCGCTCCGCTCCGAAGACTGCGCGTCGCGCCTAAACATACCGCTTGTAAAGCGCGACGGTGTGCTCTGCCATCGCGGCGGCGTGAAAACGGGAGTGAACTGCGTCCTTGCCATTGCGACCTAGTTCGATCCGCGTCTCCGGCGCGTTCATCAGTTCCCGCAAACCGCGGGCGAGGTCGGCAGGGTCATTCGGCTCGACGAGCAACCCGCCGCCGGTGGCGTCGATCAGTTCGCGGAACGAGCCGTGGCGGGGTTGCACGACGGGGACGCCGTTGGCCAGTGCTTCCAGGATATACAAACCCTTGGGTTCGCGGTAGGTGGCGGGGACGGAGAGCACGTCGAGGCTTTGCAGGAAACGCACCTTGCCAGTATGGTCGGGACATTCGACATGTTCAAAGTGGTCGGCGAGACCCCAGTTCTTAATCTTCTTTTGGAGATCATCGAAATACGGTTTGTTGTTCGCACCCAACCAGCCGGAGACGCGGAGGCGGCACGGCGGGAGGCCGGGCGTTTGCTTGAGGATGCGGAATGCTTCAACAAGAACGTGGAGCCCCTTCTCAGGGCAAATGCGGGCGAAGTAACCAATGGTGAAAGGATCGTTGGCGGGGCGTGTGTGGGGACCGCCATGGCCGGCGAGGTTGAGGCCTGGGTAGACGACGTGGATGCGCTCGCGCGGGATGGCGAAGTACTGCGCCATGTAGTCCGCGTAGTCGTTGCAGGTGGCGATGAAGCCGTCGATCTCGCGGCAGTGGTCGCGGATCAGTTGCATGGATTGGGCGCGGTAGGGTTCGGCGAGGAAATCGAGGAAGGCGTCGTCGCCTTGCAGAGAGCAAAGGACCGGAACGCGGGCGCGCGCTTTGATGTCGTGAACGAGGCCGGAGAGTAAGGCGTTCGTAAGGTTTACGACGTCGGGCTTCACATCCGTGGCGAGCCAGTTGACGAGTTCCGCGACGTCCTTGCGTTGGTTGCCATGTTCGCCCTTGAGGACGGAAACGGTGAGTTCGCCAAGTTTCTTGGCGTCGATCTGGACGGCGAAACGGGAGACCCAGCGGAGGATGGCGGGGATGTCCAGGAGCCGTTTGAGGAAGCGGGGCGTGTGCTGAAAAAGGGAGAGTTTTTGTTCGAGGTAGACGTTGATGCCGCCGAGGAAGATGCGTTTTTCACTGACGTTTTCCTCGTCGGTGCGGATGGGAGTGTAAGTGGGGATGAGGAGAGCGTCGTGGCCGAGCTTGTGAAGAGCGGCGGCGAGGGTGTTGTCGCGAAGGCAACTGCCGCAGAACATGCCCCCGGCGCCGGCGGTGATGTAAGCGATTTTCATGGCCCGGTTGTTGCGATCATCTCTTTTTCAGCCGGAGGCTGAGGCAGGAAAAAGCTCACGAGGAATCCGAAGCCGAAGACCAAGACGCCCGTGACACCGGCCGCAAACGCCACCTTCTCGAAGTTGTTAGCGCCCACGGTGAGCCTGGGAGCGATCAGGTTCGTGGTCAAGAACGCCGCCGACGTGCCGATCATCCGACCGCCTACGTTCGTGGCAAAAGCACCGCCCGTGCCGCGCAGGTGAACAGGGAAGACCTTGGGAAGGTACTCGCCGAAATAGGAAAACTGCGAGACGATGCAAGCGCCGGCCAGGAACACTCCCACGGTAAAGTACTGGGATTGGTTCGGGAAGACGTAGAACCAGACCACCGGAATAATCAGCAGACCGGGCACCTGGAACGACCACAGCAGCAACCGCTTGCTGAGGATGTACAGTAGGGCCACCGCCAGGAGAATTCGTCCAGCGAGTCCGCCCAGTTCTTGCATGAACTGGAGCTCTTCCCGGCGCGGTTGAACCTTGTCCTTATTTATCTTGCCGACCTTCCTCAGGTTGCTGATGTATTCGTTTTCTTTTGCCGCGTACTCCGGCGAGTCCGGGGCCAATGCCTGCATCTCCTTCTGTAGCGCTTCGTTGGCCTTGTTAATGGGAGCGATCTCGGCACGGGCCTCGGCCAAGTCAGGCAAGTTCAAGCCAGGCATCCCCTGGGTCACGGTCACCTGCAACGTCCCGAACGCCGCGGCGTACGCGCAAGCGCTGAGGGTAGTGGCCACGAGGGTGGTCCGCAACAATGCGGGCGCGAAGATTTCGCGCAATCTGGGCCGCTTCAGCGTCCCGGCTCTCTTTCGCTCCAGCCAGACTGCGGATTCCGGGACGAAGGGCAGAAGGAGAGCGATCGGAATGGCGGGAATCAGGCCGGTCATCAAGGTGTAGCGCCAGGCATGGTTGCCGGGGTCGCCTACCGGCAGAGTGGGCAGCAGGTTGTGCAGGATCAGGTAGCCGACGCCGGCGCTGACGCTGGTGACGAACAGCCCGCCGACGCTGGCGAATGCCTGCGTCCAACCCACCGCCAGTTCGCGCTGCCGTTTGTCGGGGAACAACTCGGACAGCCAGGTGACGGCCGCGACGAATTCCACGCAAACGCCGACAAATGTGGTGCAGCGAAAGAAGATCAGCCAACCGAGGCTGGTGCTGAGGCCCGCCAGAACCGGTGAGAGCGAATAGACGAAGATACTGCCCGCCATGACAGATTTTCGGCCCAGGCGATCTGTCAGCCAGCCGCCCAGCAGGCCGAAGACTCCCCCGCAAAGAGCAGTCATCCAGAGTACGTTGCCGACCCACTTCTGCACATCCGGGTGATTGGGCGGTACGCGCAGCAGCTCCGAGAGCGCAGGCGCCAGGACCAGCGGGGTCATCAGCAATTCATAGGTATCGAACAGAAAGCCGATGGCCGCCACAATCACGACCAGCCAAGCAATCTTGCCCAGTGGTGCACCAACGGCAGAAGAAGAATTCACAACGGCCCCTTCAGGGTAGTGGGAAGTTGAACAAGTATCGCAAGCGCCTCGTGACCAGAGCAGGTCTCGTTCTCCTCTCGATGGCAGCGAATTCAGCCGGCGCCGCAAGTGTCGTAGTTCTTCACAGGTAGCCAATAGCTGACAGCTATCAGCTACCAGCTATTTGTGTAGTGTCACGGCTGGAATGACGATTTCCAGCACTTCCACCGCCGGAAAATCGTTGCAGTGGATGATGCCGAGGCGGCCGAAGGTCGACACGGGGCGGACGAGGCCGAAGTTCTTGACGAGCGATGGGCCCGGAAGAACGCGCAGGAACGCCTTGGGCTCGATGCGGCGGAGAACGTCGTGCTCGATGAGGATGCGGCCAAGCGGCTTCTTGCCGGCGATGATCTCGTCGCGGACGTCGGGGCTGCAAAAGTTCAAATGAATACGGGCGATGCCGAACTGCACGACCTTGCCGTTGCCTTGGAGCGTGAGCAGAATCTTGCGGGCGTAGACGTCGCCCTTGTGCAGGCGATTCAGGATGCGGACGTTTACCAGGTCGCCATGATGCGCTTCCACGGTGACGGTCATGTGGTGTTCATGAACCAGAAGCTGGTGGTAGGGCGGCGGGACTTCGTCGCCGGGGACGAACTCGTGCTCAAAGACTTCGTCGGCCGGCGGGAAGAGACCCAGGAGCAGGTGCAGGTCGGGGCCGGTGGGGCTGGCGGTTTGACTCATCGCGATAACTGGATCAAGGGCGGGCTCTCTGTCTCTACCGGAGTGGGCTGCCGTTCCAGGACGGTATCGACCAAGTAGTAAAGGAGTTCGCGGAGTTCCTCGGGGCGGACCTCGTCGGCGACGGCTTCGGCGCGGGCGCGGAACTTATCGACGAGGGCGTCGGCCTTGTCGAACACCTGGGACTGGGTGAACAGGGTGCGGACGCGCTCGACGGTCGTTTCGATCATACGGTTGCCGTTGACATGTTCCAAAGTGCCCGGCTTCGAACCAATGAGCGCAAGCAGTTCTTCACGCCGGGCCGGATTTGCGTTTTCCAGGGCGAGAGCGAGCAACAGGGTGGGGCGTGCAGCGAGAACGTCCTGGCCGATGACAAGCTTGTTGTCCTCGTCAGCGGTCCAGTCCTTGAGGTCGTTGAGAATCTGGAAGGCGATACCGAGGCTTTTGCTGAATTCGGTGATTGGTTTCTCGTAGTCGTCGGCGGGGCCGGCGAGCCGGACACCGGCGTAAAGCGCGGCTTCGAAGGCGGGGGCGGTCTTGAGCGCGTAAATCTTGAGGGCGTCGAGAGCGGTGAGCGATTTGTCGCGGGCGTCGCGCCAAAGAAGCTCGGCGCCCTGGCCCTCGGAAAGTTTCAAGTGGGCGTCGGCCATTTTGTTGAGGATGTCGGCGGCGCACTCGCCGCCGAGTTCCTTGCGGTCGCGAGCGACAAGGCGATAGCCCATGCCGATGAGGTAGTCGCCGACGTTGATGGCGGTGGCGACGCCGTGACGGCGGTGCAGGGTCTCCTGGCCGTAGCGGAAGGTATCGTCGTCCTCAATGTCGTCGTGAACCAGCGACGCCTTGTGGAAGGCTTCGATGGCAAGGGCGACGCGGCGTACGGAGTCGGGCAGGTCGATCTGGTCGACCCCCAGAGTACCCTTGGCGCCCTTGAGCGCATCGTAGGCGGAAAGCGTGATGAACGGACGGGACCGTTTGCCGCCTTGGCCCATCCAGTCATAGGCGATGGATTCGTGAATGCTGAGAGGATCGGTCGGGTTGCCGGCGGAGCGGGTGCGGGGCGCGAGGCAGCTCAGCTCGGGTTCCTCGCAGATCTGATTCGCGGCGCGCATCAGGTGGACGTAGGTCTTTGTCAATGTCTGCGGCGGTGGCGTGTGCAGATCGATGAGTTCGGACACCCAATCGTCATCGACGGAGGTGCTGCGGCAGTTGCTCGACAGGAGCGGAGCGGCAACACAGGGGATACCGGCCAGTAGGATTTTGTCGAGCGCTTTTTCGAGGACGTTGAGGCAGGCGACGCCGACGATGGCATCGACGTGGCCGCTGACAATGATCTTGAGGACGATCGGCGTGCCCTCGGAGACGAGGACCTTGTAGCCGAGGTCTTCGGCCTTGACCTTGAAGTCGGCGACGGAGCAGGCGCCGCACTTTTTGCAGTCGAGGCCGAATTCGTCGTAATCGGCCGGGCAGCCCTCCGCATGCTTGAGACAGTGGGGCAGTAGAAGTAAACGGCGTTTGAAATCAACCGCCTGCACTTGTTCGCGCCAGAACTCATTGGTCAGCGCGACCATGGTAAATCCGAGATACTGCTCCCCCAGGCCCATGTCCCGCAGCAACTCTTCAGCCATCGACTGAAGGTCCTGCTTGGTTAGCGGCTTGGCGCGGTCCATCCGTTTCCCGCGTTCGGCCGCGACGGCGCGAACGCGGTCGCGAATTTCGCGGGACTCGGGGACGACTTTCAAATGGGCGGTGCTGGGGCGTTTTTCCTTTTTTTCGGCCTTGGTCTCGGCAGCGATAGCCACGGTCGAATCCTCAAGATGATGGTTCACGGCGGGCTGGCGGGGGGACGGCAAGAGGCTCTTCGCAGAGCGCGTCCGAGGGCGGCAACAGAGAAGATTATCGGGTAAAGACGCTCGAAATACCAGAGCTTGGCGAAATAAAATCCGATGGGCGTGGGATTGTGCAGCTGACCCGATTCGATTTGCTCAACGAGGCAAGCGAGGCCTTTTTGGACGGCGGGGTCCGCATGGGGGCCGGCGTCGAGGAGGACTTCTACGGCGAGAGCGGTTTCCTCGATGGTGGAGGGCGTGTTGGCCGCGCCGCCCCAGCCGCCGTCGGGGTTTTGGATGGCGAGGAGGAAGGCGACGCCGCGTTCGGCTTGATCGCTTTCCATCAGGTGTAGATCACGGTAAGCGGCGAGAACGCGGGCGGTGCCGTAGGTGGGGTTTTCGTCGTTGGGCGCGTGTTGGTTGCCGAACCAGAGAGGGAGCCAGGAGCCGTCGGGACGCTGGTGACTGGCTAAGTAGGCAAGACCACGCGGGATTGCCCATGCGAGGGGCCAGAAGATGCGTTTTTGTCGGTCGTCGAGGTTCTGAGGACGATATGTAGCAAATCCCGTGGGGACCGGATGCGCACCCATCCAGTGCTTCCACCAGGAGCCCAGGGCGCGTAAGGCATGGGCGGTGAGATCACTACCGCTTCGGTCGAAAGCTAGATGGCCCCAACCACGGCAAAACGTCGGCCAGCCGCCATCACGATTTTGAATCTTCCAAAGCCAGCGCAAGCCATGCATCACCTCAGCGTCGCGTCCATCGGCTAATGGAAGACGCGAAAGGGCCACAAGCGCGCCAGGCGTGTCATCGCCGTCGGGTACACCCCCGGGCAGGTTTGTCCATGCCCACCCACCAGGGTCGGCGCCGGTATACGGGTGCCTTTCCTTGTACTGCTGCACAAGGAGCCAGTCCCGCACCTTTTCACGGTGATCGATGAACTCAAGTTCTCCTGCGATCGCCAACGCATTAATCGCAAGCGTCGTCACCCACGTTGACAGGTTACTGTCAATCGGCCAGCTGCCGTCGGCTCGCACCGCCTTCGTTAGGAACTCCACCGCCTTGCGAGCGACTGGGTGTCCTGCTTGACCAATGCTGGCCAGTCCCATGGTGACGAAGCTGGTCAGCGGCGTCGCTTCAAGGAAACCGCCGCTGGAGGGCTGGATAGTTTCAAGGACACGTAGGCTCTTGTTGATTGACAAGCGCCGAATGATTCGTGCGATCGGATTCCACGGCGGGCGGTGAAAATAGACGGACTGCCCAATGGCGATGAGTGCCGGCAGAGCGTAACTGACAACAGGCAGTCGCAGGAAACGAAACCACGATTGAGGGAAGCAAGCCAGCTCGAAGGGAAGCGAGGGGACTTCTCGCCAATCGACGAGGCCGGCGAGGGCGCTGGTCATGAGGATGGGGACGGAGAAGGTGCGGTCTTTGCCGTAGCGGGCGCGGACGGCTTCGGCGAGTTCGGCGGGCGTGTGGCCGAAATGGGAGTGGAGGTAGGTATCGGCGATGGATAGAGCGAGCGCGAAACGCGGAGCGGCGCCGGCGAGGTGGAATGCGGCGCGGCAGAGCATCGCAGTCGAGATGTTGCTGAAGCTCTTGGTGGTGTCGCCCCAGCCGCCGTCGGGATTTTGGTTGGTGGCGAGCCAGGTAAGGCCGCCGCTGATGAGCGTATCGAATGAGCCGTGTCCGGCTTTCTGAACCAGGGAGAGCGCGCCGATTGCGGTAGCGGTGGAGAGGGCAGAGGTGGAGAGTTCGCCGACCCAGTGGCCTTCGGGAGTACGTTCCGCAAGGAGGGCGGAGAGGGCGGTTTGGTAGGCGGCCCTCAAACGCTCCAGATAAAGCTCCTCTGTCAGGAGGTCTTTCCGAACGACTGAAGCCATTGTGACATTCTCCGTTCGGCTTCCTCCTGAGTCATTCCCTTTCCATCGTCGAGGGTCGCCAAGGCCTTATCCACCTTAGAGCGGACGTAGAGATGGTATTCAATGTCCTCCAGTGTGCAATCGTCGGGTAATTGCTGAATCAATTGAAGCACGCCTTGGTTGATCGAGAGTGCCTTGAGACTATCGGGCATAAGTTTCTCTCCTTTGTGTCAATTGGCTTCGGTGTGGCCTCACTAACTATGATAACTCGAAGACCTGACAAACACTTTCGATGAATTCATCCGGGGGATAAGATGCCTCGCGCCCAATTTCGATGCGCTGTGCGCGCCACTGCCGGCATAGCTCAACTAACTCAGCTCGCGACGGCTCCTCTGTGAACTTGGCTAGATCGCGCGCCATTTGATCGCGGACTTCTCGGACCGCATCCAGACCGGGAGGATCCTGATAGAACTTTGCGAGCGAAGCAAAATAGGTAAAGGTGGCGTCGATCATTTTGAGGAGTCGATCAGGTGCCATCCCTTTAGCCTCCGCCGGTGAACCCACTAGATATCCAGCGCATCCAGTGAATCCACCAGTCTATCCAGCTCATCCTTCGGCCCCTGCGGCTTGTCCGCCTGCCGTTTCGGCATGCCGATCGCCATTCCCACCGCTGCCCGGCCGTCGTTGACGAGTTCGCGATCGCGTTCGACGACGGCTTGCTGGAGGGCGTCTTGGGCATCGCCGCCGAACAGCTTCGTCAGGTCGATTTTGAGGCCGGTGATGGCGCCGACGGGCGCGCCGGCGATGGCGGGGGTCTTGTAATCGGGGAACATGATGGCGTGTTCGGGGCAGACCCGGCTGCACGCGGGACAGCCGCGTTTGCAGTTGTCCTGGTTCTCGACGAGGATGCGGTCGACGGTGTCCACGCCGTAAACGCCGAAGAGGCAGAAATCGATGCACTCCATGCAGTTGGTGCAGCGGCTGTAGTCGATGACGGGGTACCAACGGCGGGCGGGTTGCTGGAGGAGTTGGTCAGGGGCGAAACGCGAGGAATCGCCCTCGCCATTCTCGCCGTGCCGCGGAGGGGAGAGTGTGACGCCGAGTTGCACGATTGTTGGATTTGCGGCAGCCGTTGCCTTGAGCTTTTCCTCGCGTCGATTGCGGCACTCTTCGGCGATACGACGGACTTCCTCGATGTAGGGCGTGTGACTATTGAAGTCGCGGAGGTCGACGCAGTAGATGTGGCGGTCGGGCGCGCCTACGGAACCGATGCCCTTGGGTGGTTCGGGTTCGCCCGCGTCCTCGTCCTCATCATCATCGTCGGCGGAGGGAGGCTTGAGTTGGCTTTCGCCGTAGTGACCCTTGATGCCGTCGCGGTCTAGGAGCCAGAAGCCGGCGCGCGGGTACATCCAGCCGAGAATGACCATGTCGCCTTGAACGGATTCGAGGAAGAGGCGGCCGGTGTGGTCGGCGTCGAGGTCGTAGAGATAGGGCACCACGGAGACGTCGAGGCCTTGCTCCATGATGAGCGCAGCGGCGATGGATTCCTCGAGGGCGCGCTTGGCCGGGTTCTTACCCTGGGCCTGCGACAGCACGACGGTGAGGCGGTGACGGCTCATGATGCGTCTCAGTCTTCGGTGTTGATTTTGCCCTTGATCAGGCGCTGGGTCTTCTCCCAGTTGTCGGTCAAATACTGATGATACTGGTTTACGTCGAGCAAGGCACGGGAATCACCGGCCATGTCGAAGAGCCAACCGTTGCCGTATTTGTTCACGTTGATGGTCGAGGGATCTTGGAGCAACTCCTGGTTGAAGGCGACGAGCGTGCCGGCGAGGGGGGCGAAGAGGTCGGCTACGGCCTTGGAGGTCTCGATATGTCCGATTTGCTGGAGTTGGGTGACTGCGTCGCCGGCGCTGATGACCCAATCGAGGAAGTAGACATCTTGCATCAGGCGAACGGCGTAGGCAGTGAACCCGAAGCGGAGGCGGCCATCGAAGGGACGGCACCACATGTGATTCTGGGCGGCATAGAGCAGGTCGCCGGGGAGCTCGGCGGGGAACTTGCCCATTAGGAACGTGAGGGAGTCGGGCATGCGTTGTCCATTTTTCGTTTAACCACGGTTCTTCGAACCGCGGCTAAACGAGCTTCTGGTATTCCGCGCGCGTGATCGCGTAAAACACATGGTCGAAGCCGAAGAAAAGGGCGTTTTTCTCGAAGTGCATGCCGAGTTTTTCCATGACGCGGCGGGAGCCGGTGTTCTCGGGCATGGCGATGGCGATGATGCGTTCCAGCCGCAATTGCTCGAAGCCGAAATGCATGCTCGCGGCGGCGGCTTCGGATGCGATGCCGCGGCCCCAGGTGGGTTTGGCGAAGGAGTAGGTGAGTTCAATATCCGGCGTGTCCTGGAAATAACGTAAACCGCAACGACCCAGGAACGTTTCGCTTTCGCGGTCGCGCACGATCCAGACGCCGAAGGCGTGGCGCTCCCAGTGTTCGATGGCGGCGACCAAGACCGATTCGGTTTCCTCGCTGGTTCGCACGCCTTTGCCGAGGTAACGCATGACCTCCGGATCGCTGGTGAGGCGGCAGAGGTCCTCGAGGTCGGCCGGCGTCGGCGGGCGCATGCGGAGTCGAGGCGTTTCCAAGACCTGGTGCGGAGCCTGCATGCCGTCCTCCAGATCAGGTATAGCGCGTACCGCGATGTTGCGGCTCGAAGAACGCCGGGAGCAAGCGATCGACCTGCAAGAGACCGGCACGTGTCAATTCCACTCCAAAAGGCGTGATCGTCAGCTGGCCTTCGCCTGCCAATTGGTGAAACGGCTCGGCAAAGCGCTCTAGGATATCAGTCGAGAACTTGCGCTGGAAGTAGCCGGCATCGAGACGGCCGGTCTTGAGTTGCAAGATCATTTCGCGGATGAGAAGCTCCGGCGAATCGACCGGTAAAGCCCGGCCCAAAGGTAATTCGCCCTTGTCAAGCATCGCGAGGTACTGTTCCCACGCATCGACGTTTTGCACATGGACGCCGTGAACGTGGCCGAAGGAGGCGACGCCGGTGCCGAACATGTCGGCGCCCTGCCAGAGGCTGTCGCGATAGACAAATCTGGTTTTCGCGCGGTTTTTAACCATCGTATACGCGCTGGAGACTTCGTAGCCGGCGGCGGCGAGTTCGTTGAAGGCGTAATCGACCCACGCGCGCTTCGTGGGCCAGTCGGCAATCCCCTGCGCGAAGGGTTCGTCTTGGCCGATCACACGCAGTTGCTGCGAGAAGACCGTGTTGAACGGCAGTTCCATCTGGTAGATGGTGACGCTTTCCGCCGCCAGGGCGATGGTCTTGCGTACGCACTCGCGCCAGTTGTCCCAGGATTCGCCAACCATGCCGGCGATGAGGTCGATGTTGATCTGGTCGAAGCCAAGTTCGCGGGCCCAGCCGTACGACCGGTGGATTTCCTCTTCGAGGTGAGCGCGGCCGTTGAATTCGAGAATCTTCGGGTCAAAGTTCTCGATGCCGAGGCTCAGGCGCGTGACGCCCAGTTCGCGGAGGGTTTCGAGCTTGTGGCGTTGCAGCGTGCCGGGTTCGCACTCAAATGTGACTTCAGCGGCATTCTTCCAGGGCAGGAGTTCTTGAAGTCGGTTCAGCAAAGCGCGCAGTTGTGCCGCGCTCAAGTACGATGGGGTCCCGCCGCCAAAGTAGACATAATGTAGAGCGCGATTGCCGACAATCGGCAAGCGGCTGTATAACTCCACTTCCTTGATAAGCGCTTCACTATAGGTTTCCACGTCGCGGGCGTTCTTGTCGGTGTAAACGCGGAAATAGCAGAACTTGCAGCGTTTGCGGCAAAACGGGATGTGCAGATAGAGGCCAAGCGGCGTATCAGCCTTCGGCGGCGCGTTCAACGCCGCGTTCGCTTCGGGAAGGTAGGCAGGCTTCCAGAAAGAGAAGGGCGGGTAGTTGGCGACGAAGTAGTTGCCGAGGCCGGTCTTTTCTTGGGTTGCTTCCATTAGGTCATCCTATTGCCCTATGCGTCATGCAAATTGGTCTTTATTCTACGTACAATATCTCTCAAGCATTTCCTTACACTGAAGCCACGGCGCCTGTAGATTTCCAAAAGGTCTCGCGATCGCTTTAGACTCGCCATTACTTTTTCGCCCCCAGGCAGTACACCATGCCTTTCTCCGTTCCGATGATCAGTTTTTCACCGGCCACTGCGGGAGACGCGGAAATTGGGCCGTGCAGGTCGATCTTTTGTATGAGCGTGCCCTTGGCGGCGTCGAGGACATACAGCTTGCCGTCCGCCGAGCCGAAATAGACGCGGCCGCCGACGACCACCGGAGAACTATCTACTTTGCCATTGGTCGGAAAGTTCCATTCCTCCTTGCCGGTCTTGCGGTCAAGGGCATGAACCAAGCGGTCGCGGCTGCCGACAATGACGAGCTTGTCGGTGACGGCGGCGGAAGAGTAGAAAGGCTGGGCGCGGTCTTCCGGCTCGAATGTCCAATCAAGCGCCGGCTTCTTCCAATCGATCCCGAGGACCTGATTCGTCATGGTCCCGACATAGAGGCGATCCGCGACCACAGCGGCGGACGCGGCGACCTGGCCGCCGAGGTCGAGCTTGTCTTTTTCCTTGCCGGAGGCGACGTCGATGACATGCAGCGTGCTGTCGCAGCCGGCGGCAAACGTGCGACCATCGACGACGACAGGAGTGCCAAGCACCGGGCCGCCGGAGACCTCGAATTTCCACGCCAGCTTGCCGTCTTTCTCCAGGCAATACAGGTGTTCGTCGGAGGAGCCGAAGAGGACGGAATCACCCGAGAAATTAGCGCCGGACCTGATTTCACCGCCCGTTTCATACGACCATTTCTTCTTGCCCGCGGCCGCGTCGACACAGTGAAAGGCGCCGTCGGAATCGCCCACGTAGACAAAGCCTCCGCGCACGCTGGGCGGAGCGGCGATAGGCCCGGCTTTGTAGTCCCAGATCTTCTCGCCGGACTTCAGCTTAAGGGCATAGAGGTGCTCGTCGAGTGAGCCGACGTAGGCAGCGCCGTCGGCAATGGCCGCGGCGGCTTCCACCGAATCCATTGCCTTGAACGTCCACAGGACTTCAAGCTTGTCGGGCAGTGTGGAATCAGCAACGCCCGTTTGCAGCGCGTTGCCGCGGAAAAGGGGCCAGTCGGCGGTGGTCTTGTCGGCCTGGGGCGCGGCGTTGATTCCAAGCAGCGCAGCGAAGACAAAAGCGCCGATGGCAACGAATGCGGCGAAACTTCGGAGGTGAGTCGAACGCATGATTAGATCCTCTCCCGAGGAGCACGAAAAATCTAGAATGCCGCCTGATATAGCCCCAACAGGTCGGCTTCCGACACCGGCCGGGGGTTGAAACGGGCTGTCCATTGTTTATTGGCCTCTTCCGCCAATACGGGGAGGATGCCGCGGCTTACGCCGCAGTCCGACAGGCACATCGGCAGCCCGGACAAGTGCATCTGATCGGTGAAACGTCGCGCGACGGACTCTGCGGCCGCGCTCGTGTCGCCGTTGACCATGCCGGCTTCGTGGGCCAGATCACCATAGAGCGGGCCGACGACGGGCGCGTTAAAGCGGATGACGTGGGGCATCAAGATGCCGATGGCGACGCCGTGGGTCACGCCATAATGGGCGGTGAGCGGGTTGGCGCACGCGTGGCAGGCGCCCAGCATGGAGTTCTCGATGGCCATGCCGGCGAGATGGGCGCCAAGCTGCATGGCGCCGCGGGCGTCGAGATCGTCGGGCTGGCGCAACACCTTGGCGAGATTCTCTTCGAGCAATTGCCAAGCGGTGCGGGCGAACATTTGCGCGAGCGGGTTGCGCTTGGCGGTAACGTACGCTTCGACGGCATGCGACAGGGCGTCGATGCCGGTGATGGCCGTCACCCTGGCCGGCTGGGAGACAGTGACGGCGGGGTCAAGAATCGCGACTCGGAATGCGGCCTTGCGGTCGCCGCAGGCCATTTTCATGTGCGTCTTTTCGTCGGCGATCAGGGCAAAGGACTGGGCTTCGCTGCCAGTGCCTGCCGTGGTGGGGACGCCAATAGATGGGAGCATCGGCTTTTTCGCCTTGCCGAAGCCCACGTAGTCGGTCATGGCGCCGCCGTTGGTCAGGAGGAAGTTGATGCCCTTGGCGCAGTCCATCGAACTGCCGCCGCCGACGGCGACGAGGAAATCGATGCCGTGTTCGCGCGCGACCGCCAGGCCGTTTTCGATGTGCAGGCTCGTCGGGTTTTCTTCCACGCCGTCGAAGATCCAGGCACGCAGGCCGGCGTCTATGAGAGAAGCGAGCGCGTTTTGCGGGTGTCCGGCCGCCTCAAGGCCCGGATCGGTGACGAGCAGCACGCGCGTTCCGCCGAGTTCACGAACCGTCTCTCCGAGGCGTGCCAACGATGCCGAGCCATAGACCACGCGGGTCATCGGCTGGAAGTCGAAGCCTCCCAGCGGAGTGCCGGCCAGGGCCAACGGTGCAGCGTTTGCAGCGGAAAGGAGTGCCATGTCGCGGAGGGCCTCGGAAGGTGCGGCGAGGGTTCAGGCGGGCGTGACTCACGGGATCCGGGTCGTGGGCTTGGCTAAATCTTTACCATGCCCTTGTCCAATTGAACCGCGCGCGCGCGGAAAAGGAAATCCACGATGCTGCCTTCGTGCGGCTGAAGCCAGTTTAGCTGGATCGTTGGGATCGGACCCAGATTCAGCCGGTCGATGTGGATGGCGTCGACCAGGGCGCGCTGAAACTTCTTGTCTTCGGTGATCGCCGAACAAACGAGCGTCGGGCCGATGCTCTCCAGCATCTTCTCCTGCGGACACTGCACAACGGTCGTGAACGGGAACATGTATTCCTTTTTGGCCATCGCGGTTTCAGGTGAATCGCACAGGATGACGGTCGGCCGGAGGTAGTCGCAGCGTTCCTTTTTCACCAACCGCGCGCCGAATTTCGTGGTCAGGTCATGCACGCCGGTTTCCTTGAGGGCGTTGTCGATGTCGGTGTTGACGGCGTCTGCCTGGCCCGGAACCGTGAACGCGGCAAGGGCGGATTTCGGGTCTTCGGGCGGGAGGGGCGCAACTGGACCCATGCGCTCGGCCAGTGCCTCGGCGATTTCGCGGGCATGCCGGCTGACCCAGATGCCCGAGCAATTGATGCAACCCCGGCCGCTATTGACGAGGACGCTATCCACCATGATGTCGAGGTATTTCTTCCAATCATCCACCTTGTCGTCGCCGAGCAGAATCTTGCTGAATCCAGGCCCATGCGCTTGCACGCGCGGATTGCCCTTGTATTGCTCGACCGTGGCCGTGCCGCCGAAAATCAGGCTGCGCGGGCAGTGGGCGAGCACGGCGGCGCCGATGTCGCCCAAGCCCGGATAGATGGCGATGGCTTGCTTGGGAATGCGCGCTTGGATGAAAGCCTGCGTCATGCGGTAGGGCGTCCACGGCTCTTGCGGCCCGGGCTTCAGGACCAGGCCGATCTGGAGGGGGATGATCGGCAACCACAAGGTATGAACACCTGGTGAATTGCTCGGTAGCACCATGCCCAGGACGGGCGATTGCGCCTGGTAGCTGACCGGCACGCCACGCGCCTCGACGCCGAAACCGCGCGTGAGAATGGTGAGATCGAGGCCGCGCGTCAGCGAATCGAGGATGCGCTCCATCTCGTTGAGGACGAAATGGTTTTTTTTCATGTTAAACCGGCACATGTGCTCCGGCAGGCCGGTTGTGGCCGACTGCATGCGCACAAATTGATCGGGTGTTTGGGTGCCGTCGCCTAAAGGCAGCTCCGCGTCGGTGTAGAAGTCGGCGGCTTTCTTGACCATCTTGAGAAGGTCGGCAATAGGTATTTCACGCAGCACGTCGCGAGCCCGCTTGGCGTGGCGCATATCGCGCTCGACGATGCCGGCGTTGGCCCGGCTGACTTCAGCCAAAACCTCCCCGCTGTCAAAGTGGACGACCTTATCGGCATCCAGGCTCTTATATGGTTCGCCCCAGCGGGATATTGGAATGTGAAGCACGGCTTCTCTCCGTTACTTGTAGGCATACTTGCGATGCCTGATTCGCGTTACGACGATCGTTTGCGCCTCATCTTCAATCTCGTAAATCACTCTGTAATCGCTGACACGAATCCGGGACCTTTACGCAAGTGCAGAATTCCTCGTCTGATGATTGCGGGTGGCTGCTCCTAGGACCCGCAAGCACATAGCCGTCTTGGCGCATCTCCAGGGCATTTCGCGGACTTTCACAGCGGGTAAGCCCTTGCGACCACTCAACTCAGTATACCCCCACCGTCGTCGCCGCCGCGATGGCGCGGTACGGCTTGACGCCGCTGACGCCGTCCCACGCATACTTCTCCGACGGCGGTTCGCGCTCACCCTCGTCGCGTTCCTGAAAACGGGGGACGAAGAATTCCTTGGTCAACGTAGTTAGCATGACGCGTCCGGACTGGCCATATTCGACCACTTTGTCGGGGTCGTCGAAATCCACCACTTGAACCACGGCGCGTGGCTCGGGGGCGTAATACGCGATTTTGAAATCATCCTTCGCGGTCGGCATCTCGGCGGCGGCGAGTCCCATGAGCGTGTTGCCGTAGGTAGGAGCGATATAGATGCCCGGGCCCAGCAGCTCTTCGATGGCGAATCGGATCCACTGCGAGGTCATCTCCGTGCCGCCGCAGAAGACGCCGGTGATGCCCTGTTGCGCAAGCGTCGTACCCTCTTTCTCCAACCGGCCACACAAGGCGTCGAGCAGCTTCGGAGTGGTGAACATGCACTTGACTTCGTGATTGGCCGATAGAACCGTCAGCGCCTGGTCGATGACATGCTCCTGGTACGCCTTCAGGTGCTCCATCCAGCCCTTTTTGATGAGCTTGACAACCCAGCGGGGATCGAGGTCAACGCAGAAGCAGATGCCGCCGCGAAATTGGCAGAGGTGCTCGACCGCGAGCCGCAGGCGGCGCGGCCCGGACGGGCCGAGCATGAGCCAATTGGAGCCTTTCGGAAAAAACTTATCGGGCAGGGTATCGCTGAACATTTCGTAATCGATGCGGAAGTCGTCGATGACGACACGGCTCTTGGGAATGCCGGTAGTGCCGCCGGTTTCGAAAACGTAGATTGGCTTCGCTTGAAGCGCCTTGGGCACCCAACGACGAACGGGACCGCCGCGCAGCCACTCGTCCTCAAAAAGGCCAAAAAGTCTGAGGTCCGCGAACCCATGGATGTCTTTCAATGGATTGAAAGTGAACGACTTGGCTTTCTCCAGCCAGAAGGGAGTGCCGGTTTCGGGCCGAAAGTGCCATTGCACGATGTCGCGCACGTGAGCGTCGAGTCGTTCGCGGGCCTGCTTGACTTTTTCAATAGAAGCGGCTGCCACGGCGGGTCCTCAAGGTGTCAACGGTTCGTCCTGCAACGGCAACCCGACACGGCGGGTGCGCGTTGCGATTCACTTGTTGGTAATCGCATACAGCTTTTCGTCGGTCTGGACGTACAGCACGCCATTGGCGGCGATAGGTGTTCGAGCTCCCTGTCCCATTTTGTTCTTGGCCAGGAGTTTCTTCTCCTTGCCTTGGGCGAATACGTAAATCGTTCCATCGGTGGCCGTCACATACACTTTACCATCCACGACGAATGGAGAGTCCATTACATTGATTAACAAGTCATGCTCCCAGAGTTTCTCGCCGGTCTTTGCATCGAAGCAATAAACGAATCCATCCGCGTCGGCGGCATAGAGCAAGCCGTCGTGGATGGCCGGCGAACTGAGCGATCGACCGAAGAACCATTCACGACCTTCATCCGGTTTGGGGAAGACGGGGCCGCCGAAGTGCCATACGAGACCGGATTTCTTGTTGACCGCGGCCTTGGGGTCGAGATCGTCGTCCACGGGTGACAGATCGCCGGTTTTCGTGGCGTCGATACACCAAAAGTGGCCGACGCCGATGAGGTCCTCCGCGCCGCTGTCGATGCCGATGTAGACCTTGTTGTCGTGGACGACCGGCGTCGAGGAGAGGAAACCGCGCGTGCCGCGGCCGCTAAGTTTGAATTCGGAGGACTTGAGGTTGCAATCGAACTTCCAAATCGGTTTGCCGGTCTTCGGCTCGAAGGAATAAAGCCAGCCGTCGCCGCCTGGGAAGATGACTTGCGGCTTGCCGTCGATCTCGGCGTAGGCGGGGCTGCCCCATTGCGCTTGAAGGATTCTGTCGCCTGGGGAATCGTCCTTCCAGGCAAGTTTGCCGGTTTTCTTATCGACGGCAATGAAACTCGGCGCCTTCGGGGAGGGGAGCGTGTATTTCTTTTCTCCGGCCATGAGCGGAGCGACGCCGTTGCCGGTCACGACGAACACAAGGTCCCCGGCGACCAAAGGTGAACTGGCGGCGAGCTGGTGCGGGAAGACCTTAAGCTCCTCCATCATGTCGTACGTCCAGAGGATGTCCGCCCCGGTGGTCCCTTTCTTGGGCTCGGTGGACGCGCAAACCAGTTCACAGCGGTTGCTGACGTAATAAACGCGGTCGCCCTCCACGGCGGGTGTGGAGGCGATGCCCTGTTCCGGGTAATCCACGGCTTCTCCGCCTGGGAGCTTGTCATGGACCGCCTGCCAGAGAAATGCGCCGTCGGATTCACGGAAGCACATCAGTATACCGCGATCGTCCTTGATCTTGGGGTCGCGCGGCACGTTGTTGTTCGTTCCGACGAAGATCTTACCGCCGGAGACGACCGGTCCGCCCCATGCCTGCGTGCCAAGCTCCGCTACCCACTTGATATTCTGTTCTTTGCCTTTCTTGACGCTCCATTCGGTGGGCAGGCCCTTCTCTTCCGTGTTGACCATGTTTCGCGCGGGCGTGCCGCCGAGCATGGGCCAGGAGTGCTTGCCGACCGGTTTAAGTTCGCCCTCGGCCGCGGGCTTGATCGCACCCTCGGTAGCTTGTGGATCGACGGCGACCGTCGCGCCGCCGCAGCCCAGAAGCGCGATCATGAGCGCGGCTGCGACTACAGGCACGATAATGCGTATCCGAAAGTTCCAAACCATGTGCGGATTTTCCTGAATCGGTCGTTGGGTTCGCTCCGGTCACTTGATGGCGTAAAGCTTGTTTTCCGTCATCACATAGAAGATGCCATCGGCGGCGACGGGGGTGGCCCGAATCTTCGGCCGGACGACGGTGCCGTTCTTGTCCTTCACACTCATGTCCACGGTGTTCACGAGCTTCTTTGTCTTGCCGTGCTCGAAGATGAAGATTTTGCCGCCGTCGGTGCCCATATAGACCTTGCCGTCCACCCAATAGGGGGAACTCCAGGTTTGGGAGCGCAGGTCGTGCTCCCAGTAGTGCTTGCCGGTCTTGGCGTCGAGGCAGTGAAGGATGCCGCCGAGTTCGGCCGCGTACACAAGTCCGTCGTTAATGGCTACGGTGGACATGGTGCGTCCGAAGAGGAAGTCGCGATCGTAGTCGTCCGGCGCGGGGCCGCCGTAGTGCCAAACGAGGCCGGAGTCCTTGTTGACGTCGGCTTTGGGATCGAAGTTGTCTTTAACGGGCGACAGATCCTTATCCGCGCCCTTGGGCTCTTTGGTGATGTCGATGCACCAGAGGTGGCCGACGCCGAGATTGTGCTCGGGATCCTGGCCAACGCCGACATACGCTTTATTGTCATGAACCACGGGAGTGGCCAGGAAGTCGCTCTTGGTGCCGTTGCCGCCGAGTTCATACTTGGAGTTCTTGGGATTGCAATCGAACTTCCATAGTAGTTTCCCCTTGGCCGGTTCAAAGGCATAGAGATAGCCGTCGCCGCCGGGGAAGATGACCTGAGGCTTACCCTTGATCTCCGCGTAAACGGGGTTGGACCACTGGCCGTGCATGATGTTCTCACCCGGTGAGTTATCGTGCCAGACGACCTCGCCGGTCTTCTTGTTGATGCCGAGGAAGCTGGGTGCCTTCGGCTGTGGGATGTTCTTGTGGCCTTCATCCACGCCGTTGCTGGTGACGATGAACAACATGTCGCCGACGACGAGCGGCGAACACGTCGCCAAATTGTGAGGAAAGACGCTCCAATCTTTGATCATGTCGAGTTTCCAGACAACGTCCTCGACCGTTTTGCCGGTTTTCTCGTCGCGTTTGCCGTCAACCGTCGAGCAGACGACCTCGCAGCGGTTGCTGACATAGTAGATGTGTTTGCCGTCGATGGCCGGGGTGGAGCAGATGCCCTCGCGCGGCCAGTCCTGAACGCGGCCGGCGGCGAGTTTGTCGTGGACGGCCTGCCAGAGGAACTTGCCGGAACCGGCATCGAAGCACATGACCACGCCCTTGTCGCCGGTGATCTTGTCGTCTCGTGGATTCTCGTTGTTGGTGCCCACGAAGATTTTGCCGCCCGCGATCACGGGCCCGCCGTACGCTTTGGAGCCGAGATCGGTGGACCACTTGATGTTCTTCGAAAGGTCGCCTTCTTGGACTTTCCACTCAGTTGGGACATCCTTGTCAACCGTATTGACCATGTCGCGGTTTTGGCTGCCGCCGAACAGGGGCCAAGCGTGCTTATTGGAATCCTCGTTTTTGCCGGCGTCCGTGGGCGCCGGCTTACCGTCCGCAAGCTGGGTCCTCCAGCAAGCGGCGGCGACAACGCTTCCAAATACGACAACGGTCGCGATCACTGCCAGCCAACGCCGTAGGGAGGGGTAGGTTTTCATGATCTGGCTTCCGTATTTCAGGGAAAGATGGCCGGACCGACCCACGCATTGCAACAGGTGGGCCTTCCGCGCCTACTTCTTCTTGTTGGGCGTAATGATCACGTTGGCATATTGAATTTCGGTTCCGGTTACGCCAGGAAGGATGCCAAGGGCGTAGCCATACAGCCCCGGGCTGCCCTCTTTGTTGGGAGTGGGATCTTCGAATTCGACGGCCCATTTGGAGGGTTCTTTCTCGTCCTTGGGCCATACCTTGCCGCGAATGACAACCTTGTCGCCGTTGACATCCACCATGAGCTTCATGCGGTACCAAAGGTCGGGCTTCCAGGGAAAATCGACTTTTTCCTCCACGCGCGGCTTGTCTTCCCAGGAGCCGAGCACCAATCGCTGCTTGGTACCGCTGAGGAACAGGGTGTACCGGCACGCGACGACACCCATGTCGGGCATGTCGGCGCCAACCTTGGAACCGCGCAGGTCGGCCTCGATGGTGTAGTCGGTCAAGTCCGGCATGCCGATGTAGGCGTTGGCGCGGGACACGAGCGGGCTGGGGTTGTCGGCCGTTTTGACCAGCACATTGGCATCGCCGATCTTGCGCACTGCGAATTTGCCCGGGGCATTGACCCAGCCGGCAGGCGCGCGGCCCTCGGGCACTTTCGAAAAGTCAGGCTTGTTCGGGAGCACGGGAGCCACACGAACGCGGGCGTAGCCTTTCAGACCATCGGCCTCGGCGACAACGGTTCCGAATTGCACGGGAGGGATTTCGTCGATTTTCAAGGCGCCGTCGTTGCCGATCGTGCCCTTGAGCGGCGGGGGAGCGGCGGGGGCGTCGGTTCCGGACGGCGGCTTCGACCCCGGCAGTGGAGGGGGCACGCGCATGGGCGACGGCGACCACTTGGCCGGGACCTCCTTGAGAAAGCGGCCCTTGTCGTCGAAGAGACGCGCCTTGAATGTCGCGCTGCCACCCGGGTGCACGGTGACATCGGCCGGATACACCTGGAGATGCGTCGCCTTGGCGTCGGTTCCCGGCTTCTCTTCCTTATCTGCGATCTTCACAGCCGGGGCGGCCTTGACGTCTTTCTTTCCGATGCAATAAAGGGCCTCGCTGGTCGCGAAATAGACGCGGCCATTGGCGACGGCCGGTGTGCCGTTGATCTCGAGCGTGCCTTTTTTGCCGCGGAATTTCTGCCGGTGCAGTTCCTCGCAGCCCTTGTCCGACGGCTTCAGGATCGAGAACGTCGAATTGACCGCGCCAACGTAAATCTTGCCGTCGGCCCAGACGGGCGACCCTTTGCAGTCGGCGCCGTATTCAAAACTCCATAGCTCCTTTCCGTCCTTGGCGTCGAGGCAGTAGAGATTGGCGGTTTCATCGGAAATGTACAACTTTCCGTCATGCAAGATGGGTGACGCGTACTTCGCCTTGATGCCGGGCTTGTTCCAGACGACGGCGGGCTTGCCTTCCTTCACTTTGCCGGCGTCAAGGCAGATGACGCGGCCCTGGACGTTGGTGTCGAGGTTTTCCTCGCCGTGGCCGATGTAGACGAAGTCGCCTTCGACGACGGGCGAACAGTTGACGGCGCCCGCGCCGATGAGGTAGCTCCATACTTTCTCGCCCGTACGCGCTTTAAAGGCATGGACGCCGCCGTCGCCGCCACCGGTGATCATCAGGCGTTCGCCGTTGATGGTGGCGAAGACGGGGATGGAATAATAGGTGTCCTTCGGCGGCAGCAGAGTGTCCCCCCACCAGACGACGTCGCCGGTTTTCTTGTCGAACGCGGCAAAGCGAATGCCGCCGCGCGCATACTCACCCCAACTGGCCTGGAGCATGCCGACGATCACCAGGTCGCCATCAAGAACGGGGGAGACGACCCGGCCGCCATACCCGCTAATTCGGCCATACTCCTCGGTAAGCGAGTGCGACCAGAGAACCTTGCCGTCCTTGCCGTCGAAGCAGTAGAGCAAGCCCTGCACGCCGTGGGCGTAGACTTTGTTTGTGGCGGGGTCGCCAATGACGTTCGTCCAGCCGACGCGGGAACTGACGATGGAGGTGTGGAAGACGTTGAAGCGTTTTTCCCACACCAGGTCGCCGCTGTTGGCGTTGAAGCACATCACGCGTTCCTGTTCCTTGACTCCCTCGCCGGCGTCATTGATGAGGTAAACGAAACCGTTCATCACAATGGGGGTGGAGCGGCAGCCATAGTCCGCCTTCCAGATCAGATTGCTTTTCGGGCCGCCATTGAGGTTGAACGATTCGGGCAGGTCGGTTTCCGGGGACACGCCATTTTGGTGCGGTCCGCGCCAACTGGTCCAATCAGCCGCCGGCGCCTTGGCGCCGGCCAGGACGAACCATGCCGCAAACAAGATTGGGATGATGCGTTTCATAACATCCATTCTCGTTAAAACAGGCGTAGCAGCAAGGGAGGAGCGGCCTTCCACCGACAAGGTCCTGTTCATTCGTGGTCAGGTAGGTTGTAGCCGAGGACGCATCACAACCCGGCGCGCTTTCATTTCGAACCGGGGCAGGGTGCCAGGCGCAACTGCGACGACGCGTGCGCGAAACAGCAAGGCGTCGCGGATGACCTGATCCACTCGGTCTACCACGACCGCGGGCGTCGCGGCCGCAACGGGTTCGACCTCGACGTTGAGAGAGGGCAGGGGACCGGAGGAATCGACTTCCACGCGGTACTCGGCGACCCCGGGAACCTGGCGAATAAGCGCCTCCACAGCGCTCGGGTACAGATTGTTGCCGCGAATGTGGATCATATCATCGGTGCGCCCCAGAATTCCATCCTTCAAGCGCTGTTCCATTCGGCCGCACGGGCATGGTTCGGATTCAATGCGCGCCAGGTCGCCGGTGCGGTAGCGCAGCAGCGGGCTGCCCCAACGGCCGAGGTTGGTCAGTACCAATTCGCCCATTTCGCCATCGGGCACGGGCACGCCGGCGACGGGGTCAATGACTTCCACAATGCACTCGGTCTCCAGCGCGTGCATGCCGCCGCGCTGCCCGTTGCACTCGACCATCAGCGGCCCGGCTTCCGTCATACCGCTGTGATCATAGACCCGCGCGCCCCAGGCTGTTTCGATACGCTCGCGGACTGCCGCGACGCTTCCGCCCGGCTCGCCGGCCACGATCAGGGCGCGAACCGCGCAGCTTGCCAGGTCGATCCCTTCCTCAGTTGCGACCTCCGCAAGGCGCAGGGCATAGGTCGGTGTGCAAAGGACCACGGTGATGGCGTGATCGAGCAGGTGCCGCAAGCGTGCGCTGCTGCTCATGCCGCCGCCGGCCAGAATAAACAGGCCGCGTCGCCCTGCCTCCTCGAAGGCCGACCAGAACCCGAGGAACGGCCCAAACGAGAACGGAAAGAAGAGCCGGTCGTCGGGTTGAATGCCAACGATATCATAAATCCGCCGCCAGCAATCGAGGCACCACGACCAGCTCTCGGGCGTGTCGAGCCAGCGGAGCGGCTGGCCCGACGTGCCGGAGGTCTGGTGCATGCGACTGTAACGTTCGACCGGATAGGTCAATACGCGTCCATACGGCGGGTGTTCGGCCTGGTCGGCGAGCAACTCGTTCTTGGTCGTGAACGGCAGCCGGGCGAGGTCGGCGGGCGTTTGAATGTCGGCCGCTTTCAGGTTGGCCAAGGCGAAACGTTCGGCGTAGAAACCGTTGCGAGGCAACACCTCCGCCAGCATGGCCCGCAGGCGTTGGCCTTGGAGGCGGGTCAGCGATTCGCGATCCGCAGCGTCTTGTTCCGGCCGACCCATGCGTGTCGCCTGTGTTTCGCGGTTGTGCCCATTCCTAGGGGTTCAGTGCCAGGCACTTGTTTCTAATCTTAGCAAGAACAGTCTTACTTCGGGGCCTTCACGTCGTAGCAGAACAGCAACTCCTGGTCGCGGAGATACAGCCGGCCGTTAGCGACGACCGGATGCGTCCAGAACTTGCCGTTGGGGGCGTGCTCAGCTTTCTTCGGCAGGTCAAAGCGGCCTTTTTCCGACCATACCTTGGCCGGATCCGCTTCTACTAAGGCTACCGTGCCTCTGTCCTCGTCATAGCAGTACAGGAAGCCGTCCGCGCACGTCAAAGATCCTGGTCCAAGCTTGCGTTTCTTCGTCCAATTGACTTTGCCGGTCTTGAAATCCATGCAGGTCCAGCCGGGTCCGGAAGAACCATAGACGGCGTTGCCTACGAGCACATTCCCGCCTGTCTTGGTTTGCATGTCGTCGTTGTCGTACGCCGACGTAGCATTGAACTTTCCTGCGTCGGCGGAAACCTTGACCAGATCGCAACCGAGGTTGCCGTAGAAAAAGCTGTAATAGACATGGTCGTCGTGAAAAATCGGTGTCGTAATGACGACGTCTTTGTTCTTCTTCTCATAGGACCAGAGCAGTTCGCCCTTCTCCGCGCCAATTCCCGCCAATCCACCGTTAGTCAGGATAATGTATTGGCGTACCTTGCCGATCTCGGCCACGATCGGGGAAGAGTAAGAGGCCTGTTCGGTCAATTTGGCGCTGCGCCAGAGGACCTTGCCGTTCGTCTTATCTAACGCGGCCAGCGTCCCCTTCGGACCACCTGGCATGCAAATCAATTTGTCCCCGTCGATCAACGGCGCCCACGACCAACCCCAGCCAAGATTCTTTGGGCCGCCAATTTCGGGATTGACTTCACCTTCGAGATCCTTCGGGAAGTTAACACGCCATCTCTCCTCGCCCGTCGCCTTGTTCACGCAAACCATCTCGCCAAAGGCGGCGAGTGCGTAGACGTAATCTCCGTCCACGGTCGGCGTCGACCGCGGTCCGTCGCCCCAGCTATTACCTTTGAATGTAAAGGTCTTCCCAAGCTTGACCTTCCATTGTTCCTTGGGCGGGCTGACCTTCAGATCGAGTGCGAACAAATACTCATCGCCCTTGCGCCCGCCCGTGAGAAAGAGCTGGTCGCCGACGATCGCGGGGCCGGAATAACCCACACCCGCGTCCTCGAACGTCCAGAGCAGTTTCGGTCCGTCCTTGGGCCACGCTTGGAGCAACCCTTTTTCCTTGGACACATCGTCGCGATTAGGGCCGCGAAACTGCGGCCAGTCGTCGGCCACAAGCGGCAGCGCGCAGCACGCCAGGGCCGCAAGTACAACCAGCATCCGTGGCGTGGTCATGGGAGGTCCCGATTCAGTTGGTTTAGCGGCAAGCCAACGGCGAGCGCGGCCTCGCCCAAACACGCCGGCCAACCGCGCCTACTTGGGTTCCTTGATATCAAAACAGAAAATCAAATCCTGGTCGCGCAAATAAAGGCGGCCGTTGGCGACCACCGGATGTGTCCAGATCCCGCCCTTGCGGGTCTTCTTGGTTTCTTGGGGAACCTTGAAGCGCCCGACCTCTTTCCACTGCTCCTTGGGATCAGCCTCAACCAGCGCCACCGTTCCTTTGCCCTCATCGTAACAGTATAGATGGCCGTCCGCGTAGGTGACGCTCCCCTTGCCGAGCTGTTTGACGCGATCCTTCTCCGGCCAAACGACCTTGCCGGTCTTGAGTTCCTGGCAAATCCACCCCTTGCTGTCGGAGTAGCCGTAAAGGTAGTCGCCGACGAGCACCACGCCGCCGTGATGGTTGTCCATGTCCTTGCTGGCATATTCTTCCTTGAACTTGATCTTGCCCGGCCCATCCGTGCTGAGGCTGACCATGTGACAGCCCGCGCCGTAGCCGGAGGTGGCGAAGACGTAGTCGCCCTTGACGACCGGCGTGGGAACAGCCGCGGTGGGGCCTTTACGCGGGTATTTCCAAAGCAGCTTGCCGTCCGCCGGATCGACGCCGAAGACGCTCTCGCCGGTCATCTGCACGTAATGCCGCATGCCGCCGCCGTTGCCGATCACCACCGAGGAATAGTGAGCGCCATCCGTGATTTCTTTGCTCTGCCAGAGGATTTTGCCGTCGTTCTTATCAAGCGCCGCCATTGTGCCATTCTTGCCGCCCGGCGTGCAGATCAGCTTGTCGCCATCGATCAGCACCGATTCGCAATAACCCCAGCCGGGCACGCCGCCGCCAATCTCCTTGGACGTCAGCGAGACCGACCATTTCTTCTCCCCCTTGGCCAGGTCGAGGCAAACCAAATCGCCTTTGGCGCCGAGAGCGTAGAGATAATCGCCGTCCACCGTGGGAGTCGCGCGTGGGCCGTCGCCGTTGCCGTTCGTGTAGAAGTCGCCGATCTCCTGCTGCCAAATCAGTGAGCATTTCTCGATGTCCAAGGCGAATACAAATTCCTTCTTCTCGTCGCCGCCCATCGAATAAAGGCGGTTGCCCACCACGGCGAAGCCGGAGTAGCCGATGCCTGCGTCCGTGTAAGTCCAAAGCAGCTTGGGGCCGTCCTTCGGCCAACTCTTGAGTAGGCCGGTCTCCGTGGAGACGTCGTCGCGGTTCGGGCCGCGCCATTGAAGCCAGTCATGCCGCCCGGCCGGCGCGGGCGCGAGGATGGTCAATCCGGCCAGGGCCAGCGCAAGCGGTGACAGCGTCATCTTCATCCTCTTTCGTTTCGCGGCGAGCCGAAGGCGAACGCGAACCCTCTGCTCGCCGCTCGACATGCTTACTTGGTATCCTTAACGTCGTAGCAGAAGATCAATTCCTGGTCGCGCAAATAGAGCCGGCCGTTGTCGACGGTCGGATGCGTCCAAATGGCCTGGTGCTTCTTATCGGACGACTTCTTCGGGATGGTAAAGCGGCCGGTTTCCTTCCATTCCTTGGGATTGGCTTCCAGGAGCACGGCGGTTCCCGTGCGTTCGCCGTACAAATACAAGCGGCCATCGACGCACGTGATGGAACCCTTCTCAAACTTCTTGTCGTTTTCGCTCCAAGCAACCTTGCCGGTCTTGAAGTCTTGGCAAACCCATTTATTGGGACCGTTGTTGCCGCCGTTGAAGCCGTAAATGTAATCGCCGACCAGCACGACGCCTCCGTGCTGGTTCTGCATGTTCGGGATGACCTCTTTGTCGTACACTTCCTCGCACTTGAATCTGTCGCCATCGGCGGAGATCTTAATCTCGTCGCAGCCGGCGTTGTACGCGGAAGTGACGTAGACAAGGTTGTCGTGGATAATGGGCGTCGGCACGGCGGCGGTGGGACTATTCCGGGCGTATTTCCAGAGCAATCGGCCGTCGTCGGCGGCCACGCCGGCCACGCTCTTGCCGGTCATCTGCACGTACTGTTTCACGCCGTTGACCGTCATCGGCATGATCGAGGAGTAGCCGGCGGGATCCGTGAATTCCTTGCTCCGCCACAGGACGGTCCCTTTCTTCTTGTCAAGAGCGGCCAGCGTCCCCTTTTCGCCGCCCGGCGTACAGATGACTTTGTCGCCGTCCACCAGGGGCGATTCCGAATAGCCCCAGCCGGACATCATCTTGCCCCCGAGGTCGCCCTTGAGCGAAAGATTCCAGACTTTTTCGCCGTCGGTCTTCAGGCAGACAAGCTCGCCGCCTCCGCCGATGGCGTAGATTAGATCGCCATCGACCGTCGGAGTGCCGCGCGGGCCGTCGCCACGATCGAGGTTCGGGCGCGTGTTGAATTCCGTCGTCCAGACTTTCGTTCCCTTTTGCACGTCGATGGCGAGGACGAATTCCTTCTTGTCATCCGCGCCCATCGTGTAGAGCCGGTCCCCGACCACGGACGCCCCGGAGTAACCGACACCGGCGTCGGAGTAGGTCCAGAGGAGCTTTGGGCCGTCCTTGGGCCAGCTCTTGAGCAGGCCCTTTTCCTTAGAGAGTTCATCGCGGTTGGGTCCGCGCCATTGCGGCCAGTCATCGGCGCGCGCGGAAACCGTCAGACAGACCAGGAGCAGCGATACCAGCCGTGTCTTCATCGGGGAAACCTCGCAAGGCAGGTGGGAAAGGAACGCGGAGGGCAGGGGTCGGCGCGGGCGGAAGGGGAAGGGGATCGTGGATGCTGGGGCAGCAGGACCAACATTCCCAATCTACTTGGCAGTATAGAGCAACCGAGTGGACGTGCCAAGCGTTTTGTCGCGGTCCCGACCGAGCGCTGTCTCGAAGGTGTGCGCCATTCCTTGTCCTGTTATTCGCCCCGTGGTATGCTCGATACTTCGTCGGCACGACGGCCACCCTTCTGTTTCACCGGTAGGACCAATTGAGGCGTACGGGCTTTGCCGCGGTTCCATTCATGGGAGTTCCGGGATGGTCGATCAGTGGTTTTACGGCCGGAATGAGACCAAGGTGGGCCCCTTCTCCTCGAAGGAACTCCGCGACTTGGCGACTGCCGGGACAATTCGGCCCACGGACACCGTGTGGAAGGCGGGCATAGAAAAGGGCGTTGCCGCAGACAAGGTGAAGAATCTCTTCGCGCCGACGGCAGCCGACGCGGTTGCGCCGGCCGTCGAGCCGCCCACCGAACCTGCTGACGCGCCCCCGCCCTCCGCTGCCGCGCCGGCGTCGTCGCTCGATTCGAACGATTACGCCGACTCCGAGCCGCCGTCGGACCATGTCGGAAAAATTCCCATGCCGCCGGGCAGGCAACTTGAACCCACACGGAAAGGCCGGGCCACGGCGGGAAGGGGCGCGGTTATTGTCAGCCAGGATGGACACGCCGTGCAATTCCGCAAGAAGTGCATCGGTTGCGGCCATGTGGACGCGTCGAAGAATCGGATGATCATTCGAAACGGTACGACGCGGCTCAGCTATTATTGTCCCAAGTGCCGGAAGCTCCAACCGGTTGAAGTCAGCGGTCATCTCTAGGCAACGGTCGTTAGTACTAGCCCGGGCGGGCCTACCAAGCCGGTCGTTGCATCAGTAGCATGCACACAGCCCGCTCCCGGGACTCGCATGCGCCAAGGACTTACGGCGACAAACCGCGGTCGTTGTGAGAAACGTGCAACGACTTCCGCCAATAGGTGCTGCGCCCGACAGCCAATTCGCGACAATGGTTGTCTTTCATCCGACGCGCGATGAGGGTAAGACGGATTTCCAGTCCGTCCGAGGATCGCCTGCGCGAGTGTTCGATTATCGACCACCCCTCTGGACCAATTGCCGTGGGCTAGAGGGTGGGTCAATTGGTCCAGAGGGTGTCAAGAGAGTGGTCAAAGTTTGACCAGCAACCCTGCCTCGCGATATCTTGGCGGACGTCATCGACCAGCATTGACCTGGATAGGAAGCAATTGATCACGAGCGTCGCTTTTTGACTTCCATCGTCGCTGGCGGCGCTATGATAAACCACGTGGTACGCCGGTACGCCTAGCAATACGACTGCCACGCCAAGAAAGCTCGGACCGGTTCGCCCACGGCAAAAGGCACCAGCACGAGGACGATGGGATAAGAAACGCGAGCGGCGTAACCGGCTCACAGGTCTCTCCAGGTTAGAACTTCATTTCTCGAAAAACCGTGATGGACGGGTCGGTGCCGACCATATAGGTCACTTCACGCGTAACCGTCTTGCCCTGCGGATCCAGCAATTTGAGTTTCACGGGGCAGAGCAAGTTGGCATCGTCGTACTTGCCTTCCCCAATGATCTCGTACTCGGTCAGTTTGTACCCCCTCTTCCAATCCAGGTCCTGGACGGTGATGCTTGGGCTGCCTTGGCGTAGTGCGCCGAGATCTTCGCCGTTTTTCCAACTCTCCAGCACCTTGCGCAGAGACTCCTGCGCCAGCGAGACATTGACCGGGGCGGCATGTTGTTGCCGGTTGCAACCTACCGTCAGAGCGCAGAGAAGACACGAGAAAAGGAGCAATACGACACAGCGAAGAATAGATGACATGATGATTACCTCAATGAATAATAGGTGTACCAAGGGGCGCGGCGTTGACGGTTCGAATCGGGTTGGTTTTGTGAATTCGGGGTGGGAGTGGGCCGCTCCCACCCTTCGAGTTCGGTTTCCGGTTCTTTCCCATTCCTGGCTAGTAATCGCCGGGCACTTCACCTCCGTCACGAGAACCCAGGCCGCGCCAGACGTAGAGGTTTACGCCGTTATGGACGAAATGGACCGAGCCGTCGCCCAGCAACAGATTCACGCCGTCGGTATGCCGGCTGCTGGGCGGCATGACGGCGCGAAGAACGAAAAGAAAGCCGCACGAGCGGCTATTGGGCGGCGAAGCATGCAGGTACGTGTGCTGGCCGTCCATCCACGGCGCACCCATGAAGAACGGGAATTGGAATGAGAGGTCGTTGATGTCAATGGCGTTGCAATCCTGAATCGCTTCGTCCGGCGTGGCCGGAGTGGCGAAGTTGAGGAACACGTCGCCAATCGGGCTTACGACTGCGTTGCTGCCGTCGCCGAGGATGCGCTCGCTGAAGAACGCCGTGTTGCTCAAACCGTCGGTGATGTCGCCGAAGCGTGTCTTGCTGGCGTAATAGAAGACGCCGTTGGGCGTGGGCATCCCGGCATTGGGGCCTGTGTTGTCCTGCCAGACGATGCCGCTCCCCTTATTGGCCATGTAGTTAATGGTGGCGCCGCGCGACGGCAGAGGATTGTTACTGCTGTCGGAAGGGCAATGGAAGATTTTGATGTCGACCATGCGGGGCACATCGTTGGGTGGGGCATAGCAAGAAGCGTTGAAATCGATCAATTTGTAGCAGTTGTCCTGCTCGAAGTACGGCAACATCTCGCTGAGTGCGGAAAATCTCGTGTCCGGCATCTGGCCCGCCGGCAAACAACCCATGACGTCGTGATAGTTGTGGGACGCGAGGCCGATTTGCTTCAGGTTGTTGGTGCAACTGAGCCGGCTCGCCGCCTCGCGCACCTTCTGCACGGCGGGCAACAGAAGTCCGATCAGAATCGCGATGATGGCGATGACCACAAGGAGTTCAATAAGAGTGAACCCGCTGCGCGAGCGAGTCCGTGAAGACAAACGATTCATTGATATCTCCAATAAAAGAAGGATGAATCCAAATCGCTGATACGGGCGAGCGGCACAAAGTCCATGGACGGACTTGCCAAAAAGGATTCAGAAAGACCCCTGGGGTCGCAGGCTCCCAATGCGCGCTGCGGCTTCCCGACGCACACGCGCACACGGAGCAATTCCCGCAAGTCCACCAGGGTCTTCTTGGCTAAACCAGTGAAGAAACTCAGGCGGAGCGGCGTGGGGGATGATAGATAAGTTCGGAGTGATTGATCGGAGGAGGTGACGAGGCGTCGAAGACCCAAGCAACGAATCCCGTCGCCGAAAGGAACGGCACGTGGACCGTGTTACCCCACTGCTCAGGTGAAATAGGCGGCGGAAACAGAGGAGTGATCGGGAGCGCGGGAAGACGAGCCGAGCAATTCGGACCGGCGCAAGGTGCGGGACGGCCGGTTGGGCTTGTTCGTTGTGAAGGATGATCACTGCGCGCAGCCGTGAACAGCTCCGGTAGTGCGGATGCGTGGGAGGCCATGGTCAAGTAGTCGCCACAACTGGCCTGAGCAGCATTGGGCGCAAGACCGGCCGCGGTAATGAGGGCAAGGACCGCTCCCACCGAGACTCGGAGACAAGCTTGGCGATTCTGCGTACCCATCGGATCCTGACACTCCCAACCACCGCCGTGTGGCGCCCGGAGGATCTACTGACCGCCTTAGACTTCCGAAGTCTTTGAGACTTCGGAAGTCCGAACTCAACCCACGCTCAAAAGGCTCTCCATGCAGCGCGCCGGGGCGCGATCCCCGGCGCGCTCTTCCTCCGGATCGTCCGGCATTGCCGTCGGAAGCAGCCGCAGGGACAAAGACACGCCGAGCGCTTGAAACAACCGAATCATGATCGTCCAGCTTGGGGTTCCGATGCGTCCATGCTCGTAACCGGAAATGACGGTGGGCCGAATGCCTGCGTGGCGGGCGAGGTCCACGATCTTCAGGCCGGCGGCCATGCGGAAGACCTTTAAGTGCTCTCCGAATGCAACTTCGGGGCGCTGCGCGAGGCAAGGCAAACAAAGCACATCGCGGTCGTCGCGCGGGACGGCGCCCGCCGGATTGATGTCGGCGTCGCACTCGCGGCAGCGGATGCGCACGTGGCGCGGTCGATGCTTCGGGTTGAGCGCCCGCTGTACGCGCTGCCGGGTTACCCCTAGAACCTGGCCGATCTGCCCGTACGACAACCCCTCGGCCTGCAATTCAGCCATGCGACGGAGACGATCGTAGTTGGGAATTCTGCCACTTGGCATATGTGTAATCTCCTGGTAGTCCTCCGGACAGCGCGCCGGGAACCGGGTTGAATCATTTGAAAGGAACGATGATTATTTCAGCGGTTGCCTGTGGGTTACGATTCCAATCGTGACAGGTGTTCTCTGTCCGTCACGATTGGAATCGTAACCCACAGCTGATCGATTGCGTGAGCGCACGACGCGGCCACGCCAACGGCGCTGGCCTACGGAGCATCTCCTGAATTCCTCCAGGTTGGATCTCACGCAATGATTTAGGAAGCGAAGGCGTTCAAGCGAGGAGGGTGATAGATCGAGTCGGAACGCCAGATGGGAGCGAATGATCTGAATTCGAGCGGCCAGGAAACAGACTCTAATCCGACGAGGCTCGGTAGATGCTCCACCCAGCCCCACTGTTCACTCGTGACGGGCGCTGGGGCGGCGGGGGCGCTGAACGGAGCGGGATCGCGTTGGGAACATGAGGGACCGGAGCACGGCGCGCGGTTGCCTGGGATCGTGGGCTGGTGGTGCGGATCCAATGCCGCGGAGTGCCCCTGCTCCGCCGCCGTCGAGGCGGGGGCGACCATCAAGTAATCGCCGCAACTGGCGTGGGCTTTGCCGGGCGCGAACACCGCCGATGCCAGGAGGGTCAGGACCGCCCCCAGCGACCAGCGTAACCAGGTGTAATGGTACCTAAGTTTCATAGATAATCAGCGAGCGCTCATGTCTTGGCGATAACGGGCATTCGGGAAAAACTCCCTGTAACGGTACGCGATCCGGCGGCCGACCACAAATGGAAAAAACGAATTTCGTGTCGAGACTTCAACGCTCCTCCGCCGTCTTCCCATTGAAGTAAGCCTGCATCCTCGGCCAGTCGTATTCCGCGACTTTGCGTCCCATCTTCAGGCCTTCAATGTTGTCGGTCTGTATGTGATAGCCGCCCATTACGCGCGAGATGCCTGCCATCTCGGCGGTGGCGGAGAACGTGGGAAGCTTCAAGGCCACGTCGCACGTTAGCCCCGTCTCCGCCGGCGGTTTGCCGTTGATCGCCTGGATTTCCTTGCACAAGAAGCCAGGCTCCGTGAGCATGCCGGCCGTACGGCGTTCGGTCTCGCCGAACTTGTCGCTCCCCGTGAAGAGTTCGAGCATCTTGGCAGCGGCGCCGCTGGCCGTGCTGTGCCCCGACACATAGCCGGGGAACGGCGGCGTGATGAAGGTGTACGGGGAATACGGGTGCCAGTCCTCGGCCGGCATTTCCACCACGCCCTTCCCGGGTCCGCCCCAACCGTGCACCTTCTTGCCCGCGTAGAGATGGCGAACCAACGTCCAGGGACGGGAGCTATCGTAGCAACGCTTCGAATCCCAGCAGGCAATGAACGCATCGAAGACCACGTTGCCCACCACAAAGAACAGCTTCACATCCTGGTCAATGTCGTTCTTGTCACGGCGGGAAACGGCTTGTGCGAACCTCAGCCAATGTCCCGATTGTCCGGTCGATTTCGGCCCGTCGCGCATGAACTCGACAATCGCTTTCTGGTCCGGCTTCAACGTGGCGTTCAGTTCCAGATTCTCGTCGACTTCCTTCTTCAGTTGCTCCGATCCGACCTTCGGCGGCGGGCCCGGACGGAACATGTCGCTGCGCTTGAGCGCGAACGGCTTGACCCGATACCAGTGCGGCGTGAGGAAGCCGAGCGTCACCTTGCCGCCCTTGCCGTCGTCAAATGGGATCGGCTGCCAGCGATCGGGGTCGATGATCTTGTCCGGCGGATTCACCGGCTTGTAGAAGGTGTAGTCGGAGTAGGGCTTGCCGTTCGAGCCCACCTCATCGCCGTCTTGATTGGCGCCGTCGTCGCGCCGGTAGGCGATCACGCCCGCCGCGGCGACGTTGCCCACGCCTTGCGGCGTACTCAGGTCCGTCGAGTTATCCTTCGGGTCGTAACCATGAAGGGTCATTTGCTCGGCCAGCCACTTCCCATCCTCGGGGAACAGACTCCGCATCGCGCGATACGTGGCGTAGGCGATGGCCTTCTCCTTGTTGGCGAGCGTGCGCTCGGAGATCGGACGGCGCAACTTATCGCCCCACCGCGTGCCCACCGCCTTGTCATCGTAGGCCGCCCACGCGTCGTACATGCAGGTCACAATGATCGCCAACATGCGCGAGCCGATGGTTGGCCTCGGGGCGTTTCGTTCATGTTCACGCGCAGTCGCTTCCAGTGCGATGTCCAACCATTCGTAAGCCGCGGACTTGGTCTGCGTTCCATTGGCGGGCTGCTTCGCGCCCTCGTCCTTGGCCGATACCGGCGCCGGACCATCGATTACGAGCATCAAGCCGCCTATCGCCGCCACCGCCAGCCAAGCCGCGAGCCAATGAGAAAGGTTCATCGCTGAGTCCTCGCCTTGATCGCCAACAGAAAAGGGATTCGCCTTCGCGAGATAATTGCGCTACTCAAACATACTCAGGCACGGAAGTGCGGCCGTCTGTCGAGAAACGTGCATTTTTTGTGTAGCAGAAATCCGACACGAAATTCCGCCTCAGACTTCCGAAGTCTTTGAGACTTCGGAAGTCTGTAGGCATCGCCGGAACCCCGGCCGAAGAAATGTGTTACACTATAGAGGCGTCGTTCCGATCTCGCCTTCCGCGAGGTCGCCTCCCCTCATTCCGACGCTGCAAGTGTCCTACCCGCCGCGGGGGATCTCGCCGCTTGCCGGCATCCCGCGCTTCCTCCCCTTTGGAACCTATCGCATGGATTCCTCCATCCGCATTCTCTGTCCCGGTTGCAACGCTCGGATCAAGGCGCCCGCGCAGCTCCACGGCAAGATGCGCGACTGTCCGAAGTGTGGGGAGCGGCTCTTCATTTATAGGGCGCCGCCCGAAGACTGCGGGCCGGCAATGTTGTGCGACGAACCGGAAACGCCGGCCCGAAAACCGAACCGCGCGAAGCTGCGCGAAAAGCTCATTCTGCTCGTGGACGACGACCGCGAATTGAACGACGGCCTACGCGCCCTGCTCGAGAAAAGCGGCCATCGCGTGATCCAGGCGTTCGACGGCATTCAAGCCACGGAGTTGGTGGGCCAAGAGCAGCCGGACCTGATGATCCTCGACGTGATGATGCCGCACATGGGCGGCTATCCGGTGCTGGAGCATCTGCAAAACAAACCCAAGGCGCCCCCCGTCATCATGATCACGGCCAATGAAGGAGGCCACCTGAAGACCCGCGCCGAGGAATTCGGCGTGGTCGATTTCATTCGGAAACCCTTTCCCACCGAGCGCCTTCTGAGCAGCGTTGAAAAAGGACTGGACCGCAGGCAGGCGGAATTATCCGCCCTGGCTGGAGACTGACACTCAATCCCGGTTTGCTTGCGGTTGCCCGCCCGGTCCAGTCCGTCTCACACGGTGCTTCGGTGCATGCCCGCGCCCCCGGCCTTTTCCCGGAGAAACTCGTGATGGCGGCGATGGTGGTGATAGGCCAGCCCCAGGAAGGCAACGCCCAGCCCGATGCCCAAGGATATCAGCAATGCAACCAAGGCAATCATCAAGCTGGTATCGAGGTGTCTGAATAACACCCACTGGGGATCGCCCTTGTCATTATGGTAAGGGTACAGTTGGTAGCGGAGACCAATACCGATGGCCGAGAGGCCCAAACCGATAAGCGCTCCGGCAGTAATAATCGCTCCACAAAGTGCTCGCATTAGGAATTCCTCCAGCGCAACGTTTCTCAATTCATGGCCATGTGCGATGGCCGGATGGTCCGCTCATTTCGCCGCGAAATGATGTCAGCGGCCTACTGTCCGATCAATCGTAAACAGCCGCCGAAAACCAGCAGAATCCCGGCCAGAATAATGAAGATGCTGCTACAGCCGCAGCTGGGCCAGGCGCCGTAGGATCCCCCAGGCCCCAAATTGTTCCCGCCGCCAAAGAATCCGCCTTCACCCAGGCTCATAAGTCACTCTCCTCTAACAAGAACAAAGAAATCGACCCCGAGCTACCAACGTAGCTGACTGCATACCCTTCCTCGACAAACCTAGTGCTGCGTCACGCCTGGATCGAGGTAGCGGAATTCGCCAGAATTCCGAGGCGGACCGGAATTCTGGCGAATTCCGCTACGAGCTCATCCATCGCTCAACTTGCGACGGAGCACTATGTATCGTTCACCGGCCCGGCGCCGGTTTAATACGCCCTTCGTCGAAGGCCTTCTTGGCCGCCTTGGCTTTCGGAACCCACTCCTTCATGCTCTGAATGCGGTGCGCGTCGCTCGGGTGATCGGAGAGGATCTCCGGAACCCGCTGTTGGCCGCCGCTGGCCTGCTGCATCCGTTCCCAGAAACGAATCGCTTCCTCGGGGTCGTAGCCCGCGAAGATCATGAGAAACAAACCGATGTGGTCCGCCTCGGCTTCCTGCTGGCGATCGAACGACTTGCTCCAAATCCCACCGGGCCCTTCCTGGTTCATTTCCTGGCGGGCGACGCGCTCGCTGGAGTGATGGGCCAGCGCGTGCGAGATCTCATGGGATATAACGGTGGCCAGCTGGTCATCGTTCTTGGCCACCGGCAGAATCCCTTTGAAGACAACCATTTTGCCGCCGGGCAGGCAGAAGGCGTTGACCTGGTCCTTGTCCAGCACGTTGACTTCCCATTCAAACCGGTCG
>Ga0207158_1025_pt1 | contig 47681 bp, 41 predicted proteins | sample Alteio_BWMinHeat_22_FD_153512 | JGI IMG/M metagenome (GOLD analysis project Ga0207158, IMG submission 153512) | Enriched cells from forest soil in Barre Woods Harvard Forest LTER site, Petersham, Massachusetts, United States -... | ecosystem: Environmental > Terrestrial > Soil > Temperate forest >... | reverse complement strand
GCCAAGCTGATCGCATAAAGATCGCTCATGAGTGGGATTGCGTGGATATTCCGTCCATTCGAGCCCCAATATTTCAGCAATCTGCTCCCCCAGGAAATCCAACGGCACATTCTGCAACACCACCAGCTCCTGGAGCGCCTCGGTTAGAACGGGAAAATAGATCTCCGCCTTTTTGGCCAGCAAGGCCGCCCAAACCGGCGCAAAGTCTTGGTTCCAGAGGCCATTGCAACGCGCTTTCACGCATTCCAATATTTTTACCTGCAATCCAAGCAAGACCGCTTCATAGGCATTGTCACGTCCGAAACTTATCTCCAGAATGTGAGTCATCTCCGAAGTCAGGGTTCCGTTTTCAATGGTCTTGTCCGCGGTTGCCTTAGGAAGGAGTCGACTCAATTCTCCGAGCTGGAACACAACGGTCTTAGGAACTTCTTTGGAAATCTCCGCGAGCTGGCGGTGCACTCGAATTTGATCTATCAGCGGCAGCAGGGGTGGACCCCACCACGCCATGGCGATCACGCCGAAAGCCGCTGACGCCACAAGCCATCCCCCCAGCATGCCCGCCGTACTGACGGCCGGGCCGCGCCAGAAGAAATCGAGCAGCATCGCCCCGGCCGCTGCCCCAATCGCTGCGAACGGTACTAGCCACTCGTTGAGGGGTTCGGCTTCGGGAGCGGTTTCAGAAACCTGCAGCAGCATGGGATTAAACCATCGTGGGATAACTTCGCCATCCGGCCATGTATCGACTTGTTTGTCGCCGTCTAAAAATACAAGCCGGTAGTCCTCCATCTTCAGACCTTGGCTCCTCATATAGTCTTCAATCCCATTTCGGATATTCTCCGGCGTGGCCGGGAGGCCCAGGTAAAAGGAGAAGTGTCTGAGGATTTTTTTCCGGTCGATGAGCCCGCCGATTCTTACAAACATATTGGGGGCCTTCACTGTGGGCCGGATTTTTTGTGCCGCCGGTTTCCGACCCTTCCAAATCTTGCTGATGTCCCATTTAATGCCGGGGGGATGTATTTCCTGCGCCGACACCGTTCCCACGCCAAATGTCAGTATTCCAGCCGTGAACAGGCCGAGGAATGCGAATAAAAGAGGGTGACTTTGCGAAGCCATCGGCAAACGTTCAGGCGACCCTGCGCCGACACTTGCGTCATGATCCGGCGCTTCCGGGATCCAATCCAGGTTCTGGAGTCTATGGATATGGGCCGCGATCAATGGAACGCCCAACACAAAGGCTAGGGCGACCGTATACGCCGTCAGGCTCAGATGCTGATTACCGGCCCCCAGGAAGGTGCAGAGGATCAGCGCTGAGGCGACCAGCCAGGCCGCGCTTCCGACGGCTTTGCCGAGAGATGTTCGGATCAGGATGCGCCAGTCGCGGCGCCAGCGACTGCGTACTATTTCAGGCTGGCCGTTGACATTGACGCGTTGGATGTAGGTTCCGCCCAAGTGAAGCAGGCCCCACAGGGCACCCAGGGCGGCTGATAGTTCTACGGCGAAACCCTCAGATATTCCAAGCCGAATCAATTCGAATGCAGTCCAAAGTGCAACCCACCCTAGCAGTCGCGTTTCCTTGGGCCCGCGCTCGACGATATTTCCCACAAGCTGGTCCGGATAATTCCGTTCCCACCACCAGGCGAGCGTCGACGGTGTTCCGGAGGGTGGTTCAACCTTTGGCGTGCCGCCGGGCCGGTAATCGGCTGGCGCTGCCAGAATGGCGGCGGCCAGCCAGGTATCCACGTCATAGTCCGGGAATGGGTCGCTGAGTGCGCGCTTGAAAACCATGTGCATTTCTTCGATATGGCGGCCGACCTCCTTGGAAGACAATGAAATCTTGGCAGCGATCTGATCTCGATAAAGCACACCGCCGGAAATCTCATCCAATATATCCTTTTGCGGTTTTGGCAGTCCGGAATAGATCTGCTTAATAGCGTCGAATAATCCTGGGGTCAGGGGCGGGGCCAGATGCCGCTGATAGAGCTCCCTGAGAACACTGGATCTTGCCGGCCCGGTTTTCAAGTCTCTGTGCGACACCAGATCCAGCTTTTGACGATAGCTTTGTCTCAAGCGGGTCACGACGGTGTCGTCAAAGCCCATTTTCTTCGCAGAATCCAAGGGATTCCAGCACTTGCAATTCTTCGGGAGTTAGTTTCGTACGAAGCCACAGCGGGAACTCCGCCGCCACGTGGGCTGTGCGTGACGGATCGACGGCGCGAGGCTGGGGTTCGTCCGGAGAGCCCGTCCATTCTAAGGTCACCCTATCCTGTGTCTTTAACCGTGTTGAGGATTCGGCGGTTTTGCCGTTCACCAGGAAACGCGCACGGTCTTCCCTTAGTCTCTCTTCCGGCCAAGCGAAGAGAATCCAGTAAAAAGCGTTAAACGGCGATATGGATTGTTGGCGGCGACAATAGTCCGGGAAATCGCGTTGGAGCGTTTGCACTGTAATGATCCCCCTGAGGGCCGATATTTCCAGTTCTTCCAGATATTTTTTATCAACAACATAGGTGGTAAGAAGGCCGGGAAGGTCCTTTTCGTATTGTAGAAGTAACTTGCAGCCATTCACCAGTTTTTCCCGGGAAGCGCCATCATCGAGCATTTTTTCTAACACGGTTTTTGCAGGCAAACCGGCGATCTGAAAAATTATTTTCGCGTTATAACCCCGCTTTTGCAGCGTGTAGTACATAGTCCTCGCCTCTTCAGACGACGGATAAGGAGGTTGATCGGAGGCTCCTTGAACGGCAGCGATGGGTGGAGAGTCGCGCCGGGAGCGCGTCAGCGTTTTCTCATCAGCCATCAGGCGCCAGCGTAGGGCCTGCCTGTCCGTGGCGCGCGCGGCGAAGAGATCACGGCCGTCCGGGGAGAACGTCAATCGATCCAGCGGTCCGTTCGGCGCTTCCCACTTATAAACTAACTGCAGCGGCTCCGATCGGCCGGCCTCAACGGTCAAAACCAGGAGAGTCCCGTTGCCCAAGGCCAGCGCCAGCTGGGTTCTGTCCGGGCTGAACGCGCTGGCGCGGATACCGCTGAAGTGGGTGTATCGTTCGTTCGCATAGCGCTTGAGCAGCCGAGGCGGGCCTTTTTGTTCACGGTCGAGATCGACGTGATAGACGTCAATGAAATTGGTGTGAACCGTGACCAATAGGTTGGCCTGTGGAATGTATTCATTCGATACGACATCACCGGCAGGTGTCTGCGCGTCAAAATCGACGAGTCCACGCGCGGTAACGATGTCCCCCTTCGATGGCGGTGGGGTGTAAAAACTATCCGCGCCAATTCCCGCCAGACCCGAGCCTCCCGCCGGCGGCAGATTCTCGGAGCGGAGATGTTTTGGATAGAGCAGCGTTGGGACAAGATTTCCATTCGGGGATATCTCCATCTGGAGGACTTCGTCGAAGAAGCGCAGGATAGAATCGCGCGAAACATGTTCTTCAAGGGTAATGTTCGGGCCGGTTTGAGCAGCGTTATCGCGAGATACCGGAGGCATGTTGTGCGGCTTCTTAATCCATACTCGCTTTGCTCCTGGATCGTAGAGTTCGATGCGCGTCAAAATGACAAGGCCTTGCTTGTTCACTTTCCAGGTGCGCTTCAAATCGAACTCATTTCCGTTCGGCAAGCCGAAAAGTCGCTCTACGGCCGAAAGTTCCCTGGCTGAATCGGCGTCGGCCGGTCGTGGCGCTTGCGGACTAATTATTTGTGCCAGCGCGTAGGTACCTGGAAGAGCCAAAACGCTCAGTACGAGCCAATGCGCGAGCCGGGGCACCCGCATTGCCGACCGCGGCATCAGAACCTCGGAAGTGAAAAAGCGATCAGTGGACAATGAACAGTGAACAGGCTGCCGTGCACTGACCACTGACCCCTGTGCACTGAGCACTTGCTGCTGCAGCAGCACAGGAATTAGCGCGAGTGCGATAAGTCGGATGAAAACGTTGGGGCGCATGTTCAAGCCGCTCTCCCCAGCGATCCCTCGAGGGCGGGTAATGGAGGCGTGCTTGCCTGGCCGGTGGGAAGAGTCAAAACCCGGAGCGGCACCTCGTTAATCTGGCGACGAACCCATTCGGCCGCTGCGTTAGGCGACTGGCCTTCGTTGATGAGAGACAGGAAATGTTTCACCACGACCCAGGAAAGCTCCTGCACTGCGGGGTTAAACGCGGGGACCGGTTCGTGCGACGCTTTGCGCATGCCGAAAAAATCGAGCAGCCGGTCCTTGGATACTTTCATCAAGCCATAAGCAAAACCGGTCAGAATCTCAGCCCGATTAAAATGCTTTTCCAGTGCCAGAATGGCTGATTCCAGGTCCATGCCGCCATGCTCCAAGTACTGATCCAGAAGTGCCAGCCCATGCTTGACACCGTCACGCATTAGAATTTCAATCGAATTGTTGCGTCGTTTTCTCTCCTTCCGGGCGCCATTCTTTTCTTGCGAGCGCACCGCTTGAAGGATATAAATCTCATCAAGCCATTGTCGCGCTTCCTGGCTGGGGCCCTCGGTCCAGAGCTCGCGAGCTGACATTTTTATCTCGCCCAGAGTGAGACGGACTTTTTCGAGGAGTTCCTCCCGGGTGCCGAAACGTTTGCGTAGGATCGCCATGGAGTCCGGGCGCCGACGGTGCAGGGCTTCCATTTGCACCATGATGTCGTTCATGGCATCAAGCTGATGCTGACGTTCCACCGGATCCTTGACCTCTTCGTTCAATTTTTCTTCCAACAGACGAAACATCTTCGATCGCAACTGAGGATAAATATTCTCCAAAAGCTTTTTCGCCACGGGGCTGGCATAGATCTCCGTGTTTGTCCGGACGACCACCGCGTGCATCAGATATCGAAAGAGAGGACCCGGGGGGCGGGTGTCATGAACAAAACGCGCGCGACCAAAGAAATTACGGCGCTCCTTGAGTATGTAGCTCAAATAGACTTCCCAATCGTCCGGGTTGAAGATGCCGGTTTTGGGCATCGACGCAATTCGCTCCAAGTCCAGGACAGTGGCCATTTCATCGCCATACATGAAAATTTCTCCCGGTCGAGTGACGGGTTTGGGATATTCCTGGCCGCGATGGGTGTAACAATCTTGCGCGCTCTGTTCGACTTCACTGTCTGTATAACGACGCTTATCGGGATTCTTGGGATCTCTGAATTTGGGCAGATTATGGCGGACAAAAGCGGCCGCACTGATATGGTGATCCGGACGTTGAGCTTCGATCAGGCTTGTCAGGTCGTGATACAACGCATCGATCGCTAACCTCGGCCGCACCTGCTCGATGACGGTGGGTTTGTTAACGTAAGCGACATCAGCGAATCGATACACCCAGTCCGTAACGATCAACGAATGGTAGAGACCGTGGAAAATATTCAACACATATTTTCGGTAATTGTCGCGCTGGTCCTTCGGATCTTCGAAGGGAAGGCTGCTTTCGATTTCAATAATCTTTTCACGCAGCATCCCATAGACAGCGTCGCCGTATATTTTTCGGAGGACTTCCATTTGATCATTGATCATGCGTAGAGGCTTCTCCCATAGCTCCCATTCCTGCAGCACTCTTTGGCGGCGCATCAAACCGATGTCTGACAAATTAGCCGGGCTCGGCGGGCGAGCTAGGGCACGCTGCAGGACCCGGACCTCATCAGCCGGATCGTCAAGATATTGATAAGCCCCTGAGCCGACCAACCACTCCAAATCCTTGGGAAATTCTTTTGGAACCGGTATTTCCACCGGAGTTATGAGCGACACCCGATTCGAACGAGGAATTTTATGAACGTGAATCATGGCGGCCGCCGCCAAAGCGAAAAAGACGCCGCCATCCCACCAGCTCAACGCTTCGAATGGCGGCTTTGGACTGAACACGGACTCTCCCAGACGCCACAAGATGCCTACCCCGATGAAATTAATAAACCAGTGCGTTTGTTGGCTGATCAAAACCGTAGAGCTCGTTTCCGCCAGGCTCTTTTCGTGGTAAACGGGAGTACTCATGGCATACAAGACAACACGGGCCATCCCGAAGAGACCAAGAATAATTACCAGGGGAAAGGAAGAATGCATCTTGGAGATAATGGCGCCGGGGGGGCCCAAACCCGCCAACAATATAAATAAAGCGATCGCCGCATTGAGCCATGACGAATGTAACGTCAAATACCAGGGATTAATATGTTTACCGCGCCCTCCCTTTTCCGGAGCCGCTACCAAAAGCTTTTGGCCGAGCCAAAACCATCCGGAGGCCATGCCATTGAAAATCCCCAGCGCGATTCCTCCCAGGGTGGTGCCGATGTGACCGGACTGGAGAACAGGAATCAATTGAAAAACCGGCGCCAATAGCGCCACGACAAAGAACACCTGATACCAGCGCCACGCATGATTTTTCTGGCCATCGTCATGGATGTGTTCGTTGAGAAACAATCGTCCTCCCATGATCATCGCGATGGGTTGAAAGGGCATTAAGAGGCCAAAAACCACCGGGTTGATGTAAGCGAGCGAAAAGAATGTGGCGACCTGAGCGGCGGATCCAAACAAGAGGACACTCAGATAGATACTGCGATCCTTCCAATTCCAAGGTGCATGCGGGCCGGTCTTGGGATAGAGAGGTAAAACGGATGTCAACAGCACAGCGCCAGAGGTCCATGTCACAGCCATGCTGAGTGCAGAATCAGAATATCCATGAATGAAGAACTTAAGCAGGAAATTAAACCCCGCGCCCATCGCCAACGAAGTAAAAAGGAATCGGATTCCGCGACGCGGAAGGGCGCCGATGAAGCGCTTGACCTCCCGATGCGACAGTTGCCACACATGGCTGAGCTGCCCAGCCCATCGATACTCGGAAATTGTCTGTTGGGGGGCCCATTTGTTGGCGAGATTGATCATACGGATCGATAAGGCTTGTTCGGCCCAGGGTGATCCCATCACGCCATGGGCCCCAGGCAAAGATATCGTTGGAGGGCGTGGACTGCCTATGGCTGACACAGTGGCAGGATCGAATACCAAACTGCCACTGATCAGAACGGCGATGACTCGGAGAACGATGTTTTTCATAGGCGACTCTCGAACGCGCGTGCAGGCGCGTACGGAGAAGTACTTATTTTAGGTGGTATCGGCTGGCGGTTAAATAGAGCGGAGGGCTAAAAAATAAAGACCAAAGGGCCCAGGTCAGGACGGGTCCGTTCCAGGATTGCTCTTTTCAAAACGTCCGAAGCGCAGAGCCAGCGTCGGTAAAACAAGCAGGTTGAGTGCGGTGGACGTGACGAGGCCGCCGAGAATCACGAGCGCCATCGGTCCTTCGATTTCGCGGCCCGGCGCATTTTTGCCGATGGCGAGCGGCAGTAGTCCGAGGGCGGTCACCAGCGCGGTCATGAGTACCGGCACGAGCCGCTCCGAGGCGCCGCGCAGGGCCGTGTCCATATTCCAGGTCTGGCCTTCCACATCCACCAGATGCTCGAAATGGCTGATCATCATGATCGAGTTGCGCAGGGTAATTCCGAAGAGCGTAACAAAACCCACCAGCGACCCCATGGAGAGTTCCCGGCCCGTCATGAGAATCACAAGGATTCCTCCAACGAGAGCCAGCGGGAGGTTCAAAAGAACCAAGGCCAGATTCCTCAAGTTACCCATGACGATCGAGAGTAAAAGGATAATGCCGGCCAGAGCGAGAATAGAATGAACCATCAGGTCATGCTGCGATCGCGATTGCGCAGCGGCGGCGCCTTCGAAAACAGGGTAAGTGCCGGTCGGAAAGGATACGGCGGCGATCTTTTGCCGGGCCTCCGCCATGAAGGATTGCAGATCGCGGCCGCTCACATTGCAGGTGAGCGTCTGCACGCGCCGCGCGGCCTGGTGCAGAACCTCGGATCGCCCCGTCGTGAGCGAGATATCCGCCAGGTCACGCAAGGGTACGTAAGTTCCCGCGGGGTTACGAATCGACAGATCGCCCAGCACGGCGGGGTCGTTGCGCCGATGGGGATCCAGCACCACCGCGACATCGATCACGCGGTTCCCTTCAAACACTTCTCCCACCGACTGTCCCTGGTACGCCGTGCTGATCAGTTCGAGCGCCTGCACCGGATCGATGCCCCAATTCACCAGCGCGTCCGGCCGCAGGCGAACCGACTCCTGCGGAGTCCCCCCCGGCGACTGGATCTGCACATCTGCCGCTCCGGGTACTTTCGCCAATATATCCGCCACTTCCTTGGCCTTGGCATCGATGACATCGAGATCATTGCCGATGATATTGATCACGACCTGCGAGGTAAATCCAGAAAGTGTTTCCTCAATGCGTTCGCTCAGGAAAGTATTCACCTCCAAACTCGCCAGCGGCCCGCTTCCAGCGAGGCTCGCCGAAGGCGGCAGCTTCTGGAGGATCTCCCGGATGCGGTCGGCCGCTTGATCCACCGTCATTCCATGCAGCGGCTTCAAGTCGATTTCCAGTTCGCTTTGATTCGTCCCGAAGGTATCATCGGAACTGGCGCGTCCGACACGCTGCGCGACCGAACGGACCCAATCCATTTTCAAAAGCTCCGCGGTGGCCTGCGTCCCGATCCGCAGGGATTCTTCAAGCGACGTGCCCGGCGCGGCGGTGAGATGCGCGATAAAATGGCCTTCCTGGAATGAAGGCAGGAATTCTCCGCCCAGAAAAGGCAGAGTCCCGAACCCGAGCGAAACAAAAATGATGACAGCCGCGATCACCGCGCGCGGGTGGCGTTCCACATGCAGCAGCAGACGCTGGTAGCGTTCCTTGAGCCCATGGGCGAGTGGAGATTCTTTCTCATCGAGCTTTCGGTTGCCCAATAAGGCAAGGCAAAGCGCTGGAGTGAGTGTCAGCGCCACCGCCAGGGACGCCAGAATCGCCAGAATATAGGCGGTGCCCAGCGGCCCGAAAAGTCGGCCCGCCAGGCCGGACATCGTGAGGATCGGCACAAATACAAGACAGACGGCGTAGGTCGCGTAAATGACCGCGGTCCGTACTTCCAGAGAAGCAGAGAGGACCACCTGGGCCACCGGCAAAGGATGCGCCGCCTTCCGGTTTTCGCGCAGCCGGCGCAGGACGTTCTCCACGCCGATCACGGCATCATCGACGACTTCGCCAGTCGCAATGGCGAGCCCTCCCAGGGTCATCGTATTGAGGCTTAACCCCATACTTTCCAGGATCGTGATCGCCGCCAGAAGCGACAGGGGGATGGCGCTGCAGGAAATCACGCTGGTCCGCCAGTCGTAGAGAAAGAGAAAGAGCACGATGATCACAAGGACGCCTCCAATGAGAAGCGACGAGCGGACATTGTGTACCGCCGTATCGATAAAATTCGCCGCACGGAAGAGATCCGGCGAAAGAACGATGCCCTGCTTCTCCAGATCCGGCCGCATTTCGGTCAGGGCGTCATCCACCAGGCGGGTGGTTTCGACCGTGTTGGCGCCATATTGCGTCCATAAATTCAGCACGACGCCCGGCTTCCCCTGAACCGTCGCCGCGCTGATCGGAGGCTCAATGCCGTCGGTCACCCGGGCCACTTCACCCAGCGTCGAATTGATGGCGATATCGGACGGCGACTGCTGAACCACGGCCACGTGCGCGAGTTGTTCAGCGGTCAGCGCCTGGCCCTCCGTGCGCACCGTGATGCGCTGTTGGGCGGTGTCAATGAAGCCGGCGCCGCGGATTCCGGTCGCCTTTTGCGCGGCCGCCAGGACGTCTTCGACCCCTAAACCGTATTGGCGGAGACGGCCCGGCTCGATCTGGATCTGCAGCTGGCGAACCTGGCCGCCGAAGACACCGATATGGGCCACGCCCGCCACGGACAACAGCCGCTGCTTGATGACCCAGTCTGCCACGGTTCGCAATTCGATCAAGGATAAACGATCGGAGGTGATGCCGATCGACATCAGGTCGCCGGTGGATGAGGTGAGCGGCGTCATGGTCGGCGGCAACGTGCCCTGCGGAAGCTGAGCCGCTAGTCCGGCCAGGCGCTCAGTGACGGCCTGACGGCTGAGGTAGATATCCCTATTCGGCAGGAAGACAATGGTGATGACGGAAAGACCCAGAACGGAACTGGAGCGCATGGATTCGATGCCCGGTAAACCGTTGAGCGCATTCTCCACCGGCTGTGTTACGAGGACTTCGACCTGCTCCGGCGCCAGGCCGGGAGCTTCCGTCTGAACTTCCACTTGGGGCGCGGCGAATTCGGGGAACACATCGTACTTCGCGTTAGCGAGTGTGTAGAGTCCGTAGCCGAAGGCCATGATAGACAGCGCCAGGACAATCCCGCGGAATCGGAGCGAGGCTTGAACGATGCTATTTAAAATAGGGCACCTCCGGCGTCGCACCGGACAGCGGGCGTTCCAGCGCATCTTCGAGTACACCTTCGGCCTGGTGAAACTGCACCAGAGCGTCCGCGGCGACCAGACGGGTGGAGTCAATATCCAGCTGCGCGCGGAAGAGTGTCAGGCGAGAGAGATCTCCGGGATGCAGCAGCTTTTCGAGCTGCCGGTTCTGGTCGAGATGTTTCGCCAGCAGCTGGTTGGCGGCCTCGAGTTTGCGGCGGGCGGCGGCGTAATCCGCGATCGCGCGATCGATTTCGCCGATGACTTGGTCTTGAAGGGCCATGAAGCGGGCTGCGGCCTCTTCGCGGCGCGCCGCCGCTTCGCCGATCGTCCCGCGGTTGCGATTGAACACAGGCAGGGCGGAGAGCAAGGACAACATCCACCGGTTGACCCCCTGGTCAAAGACATAACCTGGACCGAGGTGAATGTCGGGATATTGTTTGGCGATTTCCAGCTGCAGCGCGTTCTGACTGGCGGCGTAGTCCGCCAGGGTCTCGAGAATATCGGAGCGCGACTGGATGGCCTGTCGGCGCAGTTCAGAAAATGAAGTCTCGGGCAGGAAAACGGCCTCGTCAAAGGTGGTCGAAGACACCGTCACGTCATTCAGTGCCTTGACCGGAACCCCGAGCGCATCCGCCAGCTGGCCGCGTGCGGCGAGCTCCGAACGTTGCTCTTCCTTCAAGGAGACAGCATTCTTCCCGGCCAGGACTTCCGCCTGGGTCAGCGCGATCGGCGAGGCCAGCCCGCTAGATGAGCGTTTTTCAAGGAGGTCGCGATTTTCATTCAGCTTCCGCTGCAAATCCTGAAGAATGGATTCTGATCGCCGCGCGCCGTCCAGGGTCAGGAGACTCGCGCGCACCCGGCTGCGCACCTGCCAGGCCACGCGGGCGATATGCACACGAGCGGCTTCGGACAGGGCCTGGGACTGCTGAACGCGGTAGCCGCGCTTGCCGGCCGTTTCCACTGGAATATCAAACGCCAGAGTCAGGATCCAGGGAGACATGTCCGACGGCTCGTTGACCGCGTACTCCGGCGCCACGCTCAAGCTGGGATTCGGCCGTTCCCCGGCGGTGACCTGGCCGGCTTTCGCGACACCCCATTGCGCGCGCGCGACATCCAGATCGGGCTGATAATAGAAGGCCGCCCGCGTCAAAGCCTCGAGGTCCCAGGATGGCGGAATCTGCCCGAGAAATTTCTGCAGACCGGGGTCGGTCAGCGTCCGCGCTTCAAATGCCTCGGCCGATTTATCCGGCGAAAGCGGCTTGGCGTGATACGTGGCGCAACCGCATAAATATAAAGCAACAGATGAAAACAAAAATCTTTTAAAGCGCATTAATTGTCCTTTTCGTGATTTAGTAACGGCGAGAGAAACTACGCGGCAGGGGGTGCGTTGCTTTGAATGGATGAAACGAAGGGTTGATTTGAATGGCCGATATGCGGCCGGTGATTAGAACTCGTCGGAGGCCCCCCTTTTGCAAAGGGGGATGCCGGAGAATTTGAGGCTATTTTGACAACAGGCCCATGTTGAGAAATCCCCCTCAGTCCCTCTTTTACAAAGGGGGATACAGAGAGAATTGAAACCGTCGAACTCTGCATCAGCGTGTTGTCTACGACCGGGGCGAGCAGTACATCCGGATCATTGTCAGGCAGTAACGGAGCGCGCAGTGAAGCATGTTGATGCGCAGCGATTTCCGCGCGAGCGTCCAGGTTTTCAATTGCGTCCTCGCTCGCATCGCAGAGCTGGTAGGTCCATAGCCAGGCGAACGCGAACAATAACGAAACGCAACTGATCTTCCGCAGCTTCATTCTCATCTTAAATCAAGCCTACTACGAAATAGGTTCGATTGCAAGCCGGTTCCCCCGTATCACAGGTAGGAGTCCAGGAGGAGAACATTCAGGTCCTTGACTCGGGTTAGTTGTTGGTCGTTCGTGATGAAGGCGGTAGCGCCCTGACGCAGAGCGGTCGCGAGCTGGATCGCGTCCGGCGTAGAGACATTGTAATGCGCTCGAATGGAAGCTGAAAGTTCGGCTGTTTCCTGGTCTAGGGGCCAAAGCGTCAAATGCGGATAGTCTGTCAACAGACCGCGATACAAAAGGGCAAGGTCCTTGCGTCCTTTTCGATAAGGATGCGTCAATACTTCGATCAGGGAAAGCATGGAGCTCACCGCCTTATTTTTCCCGGTTTCGATCCGCTTAAAGAGGATGCGTGTGAGCGGAACATAGGAAGGGTTGCGCTCGATGTGATAAATAAAGACCATCGAGTCTACCCCGACTGTTGGGTAGCGGTTCAGGGCCGTGGCAAGTGGGATTTTTCCCAAGAGGTTCGTTCTTTGCGGATGTAGGCTAAAGGATCTATCCCTTTCCAGATTTCCGGGCCGAGACCTTCAAGCGCATCCGAATAACTCTTCGGTTTGGGGGACAAAATAAGATGCCCGTGAGCTGCCGCGATAGTGAGGTCCTGTCCGATATGAATCCCCAGCTTATCGCAAAGCGTTTTTGGAATCGCGATTTGCCGTTTACTGCTCAGACGCACTGTTTTGGCCATGGTGTCCTCCAGTAGCTTTAATAATATACGAAAAGTAAAGAAAAATCAATAAATCTCTTTACTGCGTCACTTAGGGGATTTATTCCACCAGCAGGAGAAGGGCCATGAGGCTGATGCCGGCGGACATGGCGAGGATCTGAAACAGTGATTTGAGGGGGTCTTTCACTTTGTGTAGCTCGGGTGTGAGGTTCGAACCGGCGATGTATAGGAAGGAGCCTGCGGTGAAGGCCAGCGCCACCGCCGAAAACTGGCTGAGCCCGGCCTGGAACGCGAAAGCGGCAATCACGCCCAGGAGGGCGACGCAGGCGGATATAAAGTTAAAGAGCAGCGCTTTGGCGCGCGGCCAGCCGGCATCGATCAAGACGCCGAAATCACCGATTTCATGCGGCAATTCGTGCAGAACCACCGCCAGCGTTGTGGCGATTCCTACCTTTAATCCGACGATATACGTGGCGCCCACCAGCAGACCGTCGACAAAGTTATGCAGGCTGTCCGACAAAAGAAGAATGCGCCCGACCGGCTTGATCTTGTGCCCATGGTCATTTTCCGGCTCGAGTCCATGCTCATGTTTCCAGCGCAGGAATTTCTCGAGAATAAAGGATACGCCGATGCCCGCGAGAATCCAGAGCGAATTCCCGAGATGATGCGCCTGGTCTTTGAAGATATCCGGGAGCAGATGGAGAATCGCATCGCCGAACAGAGCGCCGGTGGCGAGGCTGATCAGAAGAAAGGTAATTTCTCCGAGTTGTTCTTCCGGGATGGGGATCGTCGCCAGGCCTGCCAGCGACACCAGGCTGACGAGAATGGCGCTTCCAAAAGCCCAGAAAAACGCGGCCAGTCGGCTGAGCGGCTCCATAGGAACTTATGGTAGCAATTCTCAGTCGGTAAATGCCCCGGTTGTGGGGGTAACTCAAATCTTTTCGAAGGGGGTGCCGCCGCTGGGGATCGGGTGGATCCCTTGGTTATTTACGTGATTGGACCCCAGCTTGACGCGGACGAAAACGAGAAAGGATAAGGGGTTATTCCCGACAAATGGTTTAAGAGCTGCCGGAACAAAAATCGCGCTGCCGCTGGCGCCGATGCCCCAGCGCGTGTGTTCGCCGACCAGGAAATCATAAATATATCCCAAGGTGAACCGGTTAACGTCAAAGATATGAAGCACCGGGTGGCCGTTCACAAAGAAAGGATGGCCATCCTCTACTCGGAAGCCGGCCAGACTCGTGTTCCCGAGCAGCGACTGAACCTGCTGTATCGACAGGAGATCGTCCTTCTGTACATTTTCATAACGCGTGAAGAATGTATGCGCGTTATCGAAATTAACCGCGGATTCCAGGAGCCAGGCGTCGAGCGTATCAATCGTCAACTGATAATCGCGGCCCCAGCCCGCTGTAGTCGAGCTCCAGCCGTCCGCCCAGGCGCGGGTATAGACGATACTGGCCGTGACGCGGTTGGTATTGATCGTGGAAAAAAGCTGCTCCGGGCTGTGCAACCGCCCCGCGCTGGTCTGCAGAGACCAATCCCGGCCGGGATTCCATGACAAGCGGCCGGACGATGAATCCAGTTTTGGCTGCTCGATATCCCAGTGATATTGATCGGGCTCGCGCCCGCGGAACGCTGACGCTTCCAGCTTCACATTCTTCCAGACCAGCCCGCCGGTCAGGACGCCGTAGGTGACATGCGTCGAATCCATCCAGTGATGTCCGATCGGCGCCTCGGGATTGTCCTCTCCCGAGAGCCGATGCATGAACGTCGTGGGGCCGAGTGCCGGTTCGCCCGGCAGTCCCCCGTAAGCGAATACGCTCACATCGTTTGTGATCTGGCGATTGCCGGTCACCGCCAGCTCCATGAACAAATCATGCGGATGCTGCCGGTTCAACAGCGGAAACTGTCCATTCGCGGTTTCGCCGGTCTGCAGCAGTTCCGGATACCCGTTCGATCCCATAAGAGGTTCCAACGACATCATCCCGCGGAAGCCGACCGATCCGGTTTCAAACGGTCGCTGGGCCATGAACATCCCCATGTTCGTCGTCATCACTTGGCTCGAGCCTTCGGGGCCGCCCTGGTTCGTATAGCCGAGGTTGGCAAAGCCGTGCACCATATACATCCAGTCCCCGTGCACCAGATCGATGGCCTGGTGCGGTGTGGAATCCGGCTGCCAGGAAGTCCCCGACGCTTCGCGATCCATCGAGTAAGGACCGTACATCCCCTGCATCCCATGACTCATATCCATATTCATGGGCATTCCCGACATGTCCGCCATGGCCGGTTGCAGAAGGAAGGGAACAAGCAGGACCCAACGATTTTTCACGCGGAATTTATCCTAGCAAACGAAGCCATTTCGGGGGTATACTCATTCAGAGGTTCATTATGCGCACATTCTTCGTCCTTTGCCTTGTTTCCGTCATGCCGCTCTCGCTGGCCTTCGCCACGGAATCCGAATACCACCAGGTTCACTATGGGGATGCTGCGCAAACTTCCCAGGTGAATACGATGGATTATTGGGATGATGGAAAATACGCTACCAATTTGCTGGGGCCGAACCTATTGATGGACAGCCATCAAAGTCGCCTGGACTATGCCGCGCCGCAACCCGGCTCCATGCTCCAAACCACGCCTGACTACCCGGCGCCAGCCGACACCATCACAATGCCGCACTCTCGTCCCACCGCCGACAACGTTCCAGACACCAACGCAAACAACATTCAACCTTAAGCCGGTTCCTATTCCTCCAGCTTGAACTGAATCGCCTGGCGCATTTTGACGTTCACGCGCTGAGTGCCGAGAAAAGCCGGTGTGAAGTGCAGGAGCAGCACTGCTTTCTTCGCCGCCTGATCAAAATCTTCGCCGCCCGATTGAACGATGTCCGCCGAGGTGACATGGCCGTCCGTATCGATATGCAGGTCTAGAACGACCGTCGCCTGCCGGCCTTGGCTGCGTGCGTCTTCGGGATAAAAGCGCTGGAGAATGACGCGTAGATCGGAAAGATTGAGCAGCTGCGGAATGCGCGAGAGAACGCTGGCACTGCCGTCACCGGTGCCGATGCCGTACTCCCCGGTTCCTGTTCCCGTCGCGGCTGGCGAAGGAGGAGGCGGCTCTTCCGGAGCAGGCGCCGGCACCGGTTGAGTCGGGATTGGTGCGGGAGCCACTTTTTGACTCGTCGCCGGCTTCACCCATTCTTTCGGTCGCGGCGCCGGTTTCGGAGGGGGTGCCGCCTGGCGAGCCGGGCCAGGCATGCCGACGTGCCCCATATTAGTGATATCGATTTCCACGATATGCTTCTGATGAAATTCGTAGGTCCATCCGCTCACGTGAAAAAGCCCGAGGTGCAGCAGCGCAGAAAGCCCCAGGGCTTCCCAGAGAAGATAGTCATCGCTGAAGAGGTCTCGAAAGGTCATCCCTGACCCTTCTTAGGCTGCACTTCCGTGGCGATGCGGGTGATGCCTGCGCCGCGAATGGCATCCAGGACCGCCGCCACGTCGCCCCAGGTGACGCGCTCATCGGCGGATAAGGTCACCCGCAGGCTTGGATCGAGCCGCGCCATCTGCGCCAGATTGATGGCCAGCGCCTGGGCGTCCACCGGTTGGCCGTTCAACTGGAGCGATTTGTCGGCTTGAAGCAGGATCTGGAGGCTCTGCGTCGGCACATCCTGGGAATGTGCGACTTTGGGAAGATTCAGATTCATCGAGCGATGGACAATCATATGTGCTGTCGCCATGAAAATAATCAGCAGAACCAGCGTAATGTCGACGAGCGGCGTGACATTGATGCCGAAAATAGCCTCGTCGTTGTCTTGACCGCTGCTGGCCATGATTATCGTCCCCGCTTCCCAGCATTTTCGGCTTCAAGGACGGCCATCAACTGTTTCCCGAACCGATCAGCATCCACCAAGGTGTCTTTGATGCGAGTCTGCAGAAAGTTGAAAAAGAAAACACAGGGGAGAGCGACCAAAATGCCGATGGCAGTCGCTACGAGCGCTTCGGAAATCCCCTGCATCACCACTTCGGGGCCCTGGCCGGCGGAGGCTCCCAGATCGTGGAATGCCCTGATGACGCCCAGAACCGTTCCCAGCAAGCCAATAAAGGGGGCATTGTTTCCCAGCGTTCCCAGAATCACTACACGTTTGCTCAAGTAACGCTTGGCCAGAGATAGCCGCGTTTCCAAGTGCCTTTCCAGCGACAAGTTCCCTTTGGAGGCATGATCTAGCAACTCTTTCGCGATACGGTAGAGAATGGAATCCGGCCGGAGGGACTTTAAAAGCCCCTCCGGTGGACCGGACTCCAGCTTTTCCATGAGTGACGGAAGAGTCGCCACCTGGTACCGATACTGACGGTTGATAACGATAGTCCGTTCGATAATCACGGCCAGCGCCAGAATGGAAAGACAAAACAGCAGGTAGATCACCCAGCTGCCGCCGGTCGATGTCAGAAGAGCGATAAACGGAATGTTTGCCATAGAATCTCCTAGCTTCCGAACGGAATGGATACTTTCACGTACACGTTCCGTCCCGGATTTCCAATGTTGAACTCCTTCAGGATGCTGTTGTAGTCGATGTAGTTTTTATTGAATAGGTTGTCGACTCCCGCATCAAGCGTAAGCCGATTCCCCATGACAACCAATTCCCCGCCCGTGTGCAGCCCCATCAGCGCATAACCGGGGGTTGGGATCTCCAGGGCATTGGTGCGAGCCTGCGCCGCGGTGAACTTTTCATCAATTCCAAAGTACGGATGCGATACTGGGCCGAGCGATTTCTCATGTACATCCGCGCCCACCAGCACGTTGTCCGCCGGCACATGCGGGATGTAATTGGTATTGAGCATCGGATCGCCCTGGTCGTTATATCCGCGGACCATGTTATAGACCGTATTGAGTGTCAGCCAGTCTGTGGGCGCGACGGTTACGGCGCCATCCACTCCTTTGACGGTCGCATTGGACTGTTGTTCCTGGACCACGGGAATGGTTTGATCCGAAAAATCCGCAGGCAGCAGACTTTGACTCACGAACGTGCTGTAGATGTAATTATGAATGTAGTTACGGAATACACCCACCTCGGCTTTGATGCGCGGAGAGGCCCAGCGCAGCGAGGCTTCCGTGTCAAAGGATGTCTCAGGCTGCAGGTTGGGGTTGCCGATGTCGAATTCCCCCGTTCCTTCGTGCTTCCCGAAAGCGAAAAGCTCAAAAGGAACTGGATTTCGATATCCACGGCCAAGATTGACGGCAAAGGCGAGTGGATCCGTAATGTGGTAGACGCCGCCCGCGGCTCCACTGACGGCGGAGTAATTCAGGGACTGCGCTTTCACGGGGCGAGCATCCGATGGAGCTACCAGGCCGTTACTGAAGTCGAGGCCTAGTTTATTATCGGCCTGGATGTTGTACTGACTCTGATCACCCCGGACGCCAAAGGTGAAGTCGAATTTTCCAACCGGAACATCTTCCACCAGGAACTCGCCAACACTGTTCTCATTGTAAGACGGCGTCAGATCCACCACACCGAGGGATTGGTCCACCCTCCGAAGACCCGAAAAGCCGACTGTTCCCTGAAAAGGTCCCATCGGCACCAGATGCGCCTTGGCATCCAGCGTGTAGCTCCCCTCGATCCAATTGAGATGCGGAAACGGTGGCGGAACGACGTTGGGGCTGTTTCCGTTGGCGTCCGTCTGTGTCGTGTCCACGTCCGGCGTGTCGTATTCTTTGCGATTGACCCAGTCATAGCCGGCCGTGATATCCAGGCGCGCGGGCGCTGTGACGATATCCGCATGGATCTTACCGTGTTCGTGATGCAGGACCTGGAATTCGGAATCCGTCAGGTTGTCGCGCGGTGGGAACGGATTATTGGGGTTTTGAAGTTCCAGACGTTTATTCCATTTGCTGAACTCAGCGCTCAAACCACCCCAGTCCTTACGAAATCCCACTTCGCCGCTGCCGTCCACCAGATCGCTGCCGGTATTGGGGACGCTCCCGATCTCAGGCGTGTGGAAATTACCCGCCTGGATCTGGCCGACATTGGCCCGGTATCCCCAATCTCCCTCGGCGCCGGACATTTCGAAATTCTCTCCAAGAGAATTGTCGTTGGAATTGGCGATGGTTGTAAACCGGCCGCGCAGAGGGCCATCCCCCAGGTGAGCATTCGGCAATTCCGGGTGATTAATCAGTATCACGCCGGCGATGGCATCCGATCCGTAAAGAAGACTGTTCGGCCCGCGCATCACTTCGATACGGGCCGTGCCCAACGGATCGATTTCCGGGGCATGCTCATTCCCCCATTGTTCCGCCTCGCTTCGAACGCCGTCTTCCGCAATGACGATCTCCTGTGAATTTAAGCCGCGGATCACGGGTTTGGCCACATTCTGGCCTTCGGCAATCATGCTGACTCCGGGCTCATTCTGAATTTCTTGAATGACAGCTTCACCCTTCAAACGATCCAATTTGCGGCCTTCAACGACACTCACGGAGGAGGGCGTATTCAGGGTACTTTTTGCCTCAGGTGCAGCTGTGATGGTGATGGGTGCCAGAGTCAGCGGTGAACCGCTGAGGCCCACGTTCAGGGTGACATCTCCCTTCGACATATCGGCCTGCCGCGTTTCCGGTGGATAACCCACCCGCCGAATTTCCACGACGTAGCTGCCGGCAGGCAGATTGTCGATTTTGTAAGCGCCCGCGTTGTCCGTCTTGGCTCCTGTCTGCAGCGCGGGCACAACGACCTGTACATCAGCGGCCGGTGCGTTCTTTTCATCGGTGACTTGACCCGACAACGTGGCACCTCGTGATATCCCTGCGGCGGAAGCGATGATAAACCCGCTCAGGCTCAGGGATTTATAAAACCATCGATGAGATTTCATTTTCTAACTCCTTTGATATTCCTGTTTTGGAAAATCCACACGCCCAGATAGACCTGTGGCGTGAACCAAGAAATGGACGACGGTTTAGGAGTTAAGCGAGGGGAGGAGAGAGACCGTGAGCAACGAAGACGAACTGAACGTAAGACTGAAGAGGAATCGCTGCCAGGGTCCGAAGACTGATCCAGATCGGACCGATGATAGATCCCGAGCTGAGGATGGCCGGTGTTCGGTGCGCAATCTGGCAGACGGGGCAGCTCGCGTCCGTCTGATAAGCTTGATGTTTATGGTGGGATTCGGCGGCGGAAAGCCCGAGGAAAGCAATCAGCGTCAGCAGCGCGGTGAATCGCCGGAACTTCACGAAGCTCTCCGGAATTGACCGACGCCGAAGCTGACGATGAAGAAGACCACGAGGATGGCGACGATGGTGGAGCCAGTGGGGAGATCGAACTGATAGGAAATCACCACGCCGGCGAGCGAGGCCACGACGCCCATGGCGAGCGCAATCTTGAACGTGCGGCTGAGCCGCTCGGTGAGACATAACGCGCTGGCGCCCGGCGCCACGAGCAAGGTGAAGGTCAAGAGCGCCCCGACCGCGCGGATGGCGACCGCCACCGCCAGCCCCAGCGCCCCATAGAAGATCATGTTCCAGACGCCCACCTTGATGCCCAGCGTCCGCCCCATGTCCGGATCGTAAGCGGAGATGAGGAATTCCTTCGCCGCCACGTACTGTAAAACCGAGATCAATCCGAAAACAATCGCCATGCCCCAGAGGACGGAAGGTTCCACCGTCAGGATATTTCCAAATAGAATGTTCAGAATGTCTGCCTCGCCGCGCGGGGCTTTAACAATGAGGAGCACCGACGCCGCCGAACCGCCGGCGTAGAGCATGCCCACCAGCGTTTCTGGCGGCAGGCGGGACGAATCAGCCAGACGCGATAAAACAAGAAAGCTGACGACGGTGAGGATCAGAGCCACCGGAAACGGCGCGAGCTGAAATAAAACGGCCAGCGCGACGGCCGCCGAAGCGACTTCCGCCACGGCTGCGCCTGAAAAAACAATTCGCCGCAGGACAACATACACGCTCAACGGGGACAGGCCGACGGCGACAAAGAGCCCGGCCAGTAGAATATTCCGAAGAAACGGTACTGACCAGAGTTCCATCATCGAATCATCTCACCTGGTACGCTTTCGTCAGGACTTCGGGCGTCATGAGCTGCGATTTTTCACCGACCAGGAGCTCACCGCTGGAAGTGATAATGGCCACGCGATGGGCGTAGCGTTCAATGGTGCTCAGCAGATGTGTCACAAAAACGATCGTCGCCTGCTTGTCCTTCTGGAGTTCGGTCAGCAGTTCCATAATCGCGCGTTCGGAAACCATATCCATACCGTTCGTCGGTTCATCCAGCAAAAGAATTTCAGATTCCGCTGCCAATGCCCGAGAAATTAACACGCGCTGTTTCTGACCGCCGGAAAGTGCGCGATACGGTCGTTCGGCGAACGCTTCCATCCTCGTCTGACGCAAGCAAGCGTAAGCGATATCTTTGTCGTCCTGAGTCGGTCGCCGGAATGGCCCGATGCGGCCGAAGCGGCCGATGAGCGCCACTTCTAAAGCCGTCAGCGGGAAATGAGAATCAAGGCTTTCCCGCTGCGGCACATAGCCGATTAAAAGATGTTCATCCCCCGAACCGGCTCTTTCGATGGTTCCGGATAACGGCTTAAGCAGTCCCAGAAATGTTTTGAGCAGCGTCGTTTTGCCGGAACCGTTAGGGCCCATGACGCCGAGAAAATCGCCGCGCTGAATGGAGAAATTAATGTCGTGAAGGACGGGAATACGTCCGTATCCGACAGTTAAATTGACCGCTTTGAGGAGCTCAGCTACCATGGCCCTGCATCGCCTGCACAAACTGGTCCACCACGTAATCCATCATGGAGATATAGTCCTTCTCTTTGGGATTTAAGCCGATATCGTAGAGAGAGATGTTCAAGTAAGGAATGCTGAGCCGTTCGGCGATGGTTTTGGCGACAGACACATCGTAGTAAGGTTCCGTGACGATCAACTTCACATTTTTATCCTTGGCCAGCCGGATCACCTCTTCGACGCGCCGCGGCGACGGGACAAATCCGGGCTTTTCCTCGATGGTTTTGGGTGGTTCCGGAATAATGAGATGAAAGTACTCCGCGAAGTAGTCCCATGATTCATGATACGGGATGAACGCCTGCCCCTTGAAGGGCCCCATCTGCGCCTGCCAGCGCTTTTCGCCTTCCGCGAGCCTGGATTCAAAATCCGTAAAGTTTTTATCAAACACGGCTTTGTCGGCCGGGTCGATATAAACCAGGGCATCCCGGATATTGCTGGCCATGATACGGCCGTCCTCGGGGTCGAGCTGGAAGTGAGGGTTCCCGTACGGATGAATGTCGCCGAAACTGTAATCCACATTGCCTTTCGGGATATCCAGCAGTTTGATTCCGTGATAAATTTCCGCTTTGGCCAAGGTCGGATTATCGGCCGCGTTGACCACGTCACGTGCCCAATCCTCGAGATTGAGCCCGATCATGATGAACAATTTCGCGCGGTGAATCTTGAACAGGTCCTGCGGCCGCGGGGAATAGAGATCGGCATTGAAGCCCGGAGGCACGATGGATTCAACCTCCGCCTTATCACCGGCCACCGCACGCGCCAGCGCGGCGGTGTAATCGGTCGTGGTGACGACGTGGAAGCGGGCGGCTGAAACCACCGGGATGATCACCCACGTCGCCGCCGTGACCATGAGAAATTTCTTTCTAAGCATAAGCTTCTCCCTTAATCCAACTGCTTCAAGTTCCCGAGCGAGAACGTCGCCTGCAGCGTGACTTTTTCCTCAGGCCGCTCCCCGCCTACCGGGGTGTTGTGCGTGTATTGAAGACGCAGGCGCGTATTATCCGAAATAAACCATGTCGCATTGGGACCTAATCCCAATTGCCTTCCATAAGGAGCCACGGCTTGATCCGCCAGATCGACCAGTCCGCCGACATGGTAGCGCAGCGCGAAATTATAGTCGAGGAAGGTGTAGAAGCCTTCCTTATCATCGTCCGATCCCAGGCCGTGACGCTGGGCCAACATGCCTTCGGTCGTCCATGTCCAGATTTTTCGCTGCGTCGGCGCATACTGGATCTGAACGTAGGGCTCTTCCAGCGTTTCCGATCGGCCTAAAGGAGACGGTCCCTGGGCGATGCTTATGCCGGATTCCAGCGAGCCGGAAGTGAAAAGATCAATCGAATCATCGATCGTCGCCAGATAGGTTAAGTCCAGATCGCCGGCCCCGCCCAAGGTATCCCCTCGCACAGCATTCAAGTTCAGTTTCAGGTTCCAGTCCCATGGGTTGGGAATATAGGAATTGAATTCAAGGCCTGTGCTCACCAGTCCATCTGGGCTCAGGTAATTCCCGATGGCGTTAGGGCGGTCCACCATGGGGAGCTGAAATGTGTTCATCAGATCGAGCAGTCCGAAACGCGGCAGGAAGCGCCCGACGCGCACTGAGGTGCTGCCGGGAAGCTTGTTGAAGTAAACCCAAGCTTCCTCTATATTGGCGGACCCATTTTCCGGCAGGTCAATGGTGAATTGAGCGTTTGTATAAGGATCAATGGGCGAGAAAAACACGGCCTGGCCGTCCCGGATGCGCGGTTGCTCTGAAACATGTCGCGGATCAGTTTTGGGCAGATTATGCCGCTCGTAGGCAAAGTCGCCCGCAATGCCGATGTCCGGTAAAAATATCTTGGGAACTCCGGCAATGGCCGGAACGATAATCTGCCCCGACTCATTCGTCTGAACCGGCGAGCCTCCCATGTACGGAGCCGTACTATAGGACAAAATGCCGAGGGGCTTGGCGGATTCGGCAAAGGCCACCGCAGTCGGCAGCATCCAGCTGCCGATCAAAGAACACAAGATGAGTTTTGTCTTATTCATGAATCCCCCTCCATAAGATGCGCGGCCGGGGAACTGCCAATCAAGAAACCGAAACCTGGACAGGAACGAACAACAGGGAGGTCAGGCGGCAGGAGGTCCGCGGGGAGAATCGGTGCTGACGATGGGTGATTTAGAAGAGCTGACGGGACCCACCACTACGCTATCGGAGATATAAACGGGCGGGCGATAAGTACTCGGCGCTGCGGCGCCGGTGATGCCGATCGTGTGACAAACACAACAATGACCGGAAGCGTCGTTGGTTGCAAGCGTGTCAGGGTGAGGCCTATGAAGTGAAAACGAGAGCATCGCTGCCAACGCGAAAAATGCCCCCCAACGCTTCAAGTTTCCCTTCATATACGAAGCAATTTAGCAGTTTAAAACGGCCAAATCAAAGAAAAACGCACAAAAATAGGGGTATTTCTGCTCCTTGACACCCTGCAAAACTGGCCCTAAACTTGGCTCAATGAAACGGAATACCTCACTCCGGCTGTCTCTGTTTACCAAGCTGGTGCTGCTTATTGCGTCATTTTCAATTGTCCCGCTCTTTGCTGTTATCGGTATTTTCATCTGGATTCACCCTTACGCGCTCTGGCAAGGCATTCTGGCCATGACGGCTATTTCGACGTTTACACTGGCCGGGGCCTTCATTTTTGCGCGACACCTGGTCAAACCCATGCAAGCCCTGATGCGCGGCGCCGAACGCATTTCTCATGGCGATTTCTCTACGATTGTTCAGGTGAATACACTTGACGAACTGCAGGACGTAGCGCAGGCGTTTAACCAAATGAGCGAAGGCATGCGCCATTTCAGCGAGGTCCGGGTGGACGAGATCGTCTCGGAGAAAGCCAAGACCGAGGGCATTATATATTCCAGCGAAGACGGCATCATCCTGACCGATCAGGAAGGACATGTGCAGCTGATTAACCCGAAAGCGACCCATATATTGAACGTTACCGAAGAGAGCCGCGACGCTCTGTCCGGGCGGCCGGTCTGGAGTTTTGTAAAGGATGACAGGCTGGCGGTGGCCCTCCGCGAATCCGTTCAGGGAGATCGGCCGAAAGCGGCGCGGGTGATCAATCTTTCGGCCGAGAATGTTCGGCGTTTTTATTCGCTGGCGGTTTCTCTCGTCAATGCGCCGGAGGGCAGCAGCATGAGCTATTGGATTGTTCTGGTGCTGCGCAACATTACGGCGGAAAAAGAACTGGATCAGCTCAAAGACGACTTTCTGCAGTCGCTGACGCACGACCTGCGCAGTCCGATGACGGCCATTCGCGGCTATCTGCAGGTGCTTTCGGAAGAAATGGCGGGACCGATCACGGCCGAGCAGAAGAAAATGCTCAATATCATGGAGAACGCCTCCACGAAGCTGCTGCATATTATTTCGAACCTGTTGGATTCGGCGAAGATTTCGGCCGGGAAGTTGAAACTCAGCTTGACGGAGGTCGATCTGCGCCAACTGGCGCCGCCCACCGTGGAAATTCTTCATGCGGAGGCGGCCAAGAAAAAGATCACCCTGACGCTGGACATGCCCGAGATGATGGCTCCCCTCAAGATCGACCCCTCGTTGATCGAGCGGGTGGTCGTTAATTTGATCTCGAATGCAATCAAATTTACGCCGGATGGCGGCTTTGTGACCGTTAAATTTCTGGATTTGAAGGACCGCATCCAATGCCAGGTGGCCGACACGGGGCCCGGCATTCCGCCGGAATTTCTCGACCGGATGTTCCGAAAATTCGAACAGGTGAACGGGACCCGGGGAGGAACCGGTTTAGGCCTGTCGAACTGCAAAAATATTGTCGAAGCTCATTACGGGGAGATCAACGTGCGCTCCAAGGCGGGCGAAGGCAGTGCCTTCACGTTTACCATCCCGAAAGGTCTCGAGCAGAACGAGCGCGGCGACGTTTTCCGCATCCGCCCTTCCGAATCAACAGCCTCCCAGGCCGCTTAAAACAAGAGGGTGTCATCGACACCCTCTCCCCTCAGGTGGGGAGAGGGTGAGGGTGGTTTACTGACCTGCTGTATAACTGAGATATAGCGGATGTCCTTCGCGGAGCACATCCAGCACCACGCCTTCCGACAGGTTCACCTTGCTGATCACGCGGGAAAACGCGGCGACATCCGGCGTCGGAGTCTGGTTGACGGCCCGGATGATATCGCCGGGCACCAGACCAATATCTTCAGCCTTGCTCGCCGCATCGACATCGCTCACCAGGACGCCCTGCGCATCCTGCGGCTGGTGATAATTTTCGGCCAAATCCGGAGTCAGCGGTACGACATGTGCGCCGAGCCATTCCTTTTGAGCCGAGGCGTCTTCCTTCTTGGGGGCGGGAGTTTCCGTCGCGCCGGTGTCGGCAGACTCGGGCCGTTCACCAATCACCAGAGTCACATTCATTTTGTTCCGGTTGCGGATGATTTCCACCGGGATGGATTTCTTCGGAGGCGTCTGAGCGACCAGGTTCTGAAGTTGATCCGAGGTGTCGATCGCTTTTCCGTCAAATGACCGGATGATATCTCCGCGCTTGAGACCGGCTTTTTCCGCCGGGGAACCTTTCATCACTTCATTTACGAGCGCGCCTTTTGTGTCCGGCAATCCGAACGCTTTCACCATCGCGGGGCTGATTTCGCGGCTCAGCTCCACGCCCAGCCAGCCACGCGTGACGTGACCTTTATGAACGAGATCGGTCAGGATGGCTTTGGCCTGATTGATCGGAATCGCAAACCCGATACCGGCGAACACGCCGGTCGGCGCATAAATGGCTGTGTTGATGCCGACCACTTCTCCTTTGATGTTCAAAAGCGGGCCGCCCGAATTGCCCCGGTTAATCGCGGCATCGGTCTGGATGAGGTTGTGATATTCGCGATCTTCTATCACGAGGTCCTGGCGGGCGGCGGAAATGACGCCAACCGTCAAAGTCTGCGACAAACCGAAGGGTGAGCCGATGGCAATGGCCCAGTCGCCGACTTTGACTTTGTCGGAGTCGCCCAGGGAAGCGAACGGAAGCTTATGCCCGGCATGGATGCGGACCACCGCCACATCCGTTCGCGCATCCTTGCCCACCACGTGAGCCGGGTATTCCTTCTTGTTGCCGTCCTTGTCGTAAATAAGGACCTTGATCTGGTCCGCATCACGCACGACGTGTTCGTTGGTCAGCACCAGCCCATCGGGATCAATGATGACGCCGGAGCCCATGCCTTCCATCTTGTATTGTCGGCGTGGCATTTGACGCGAATACGGTTCGCCCTGGTCCTGCGGGGTGCCGCCGAAGAACTGGAAGAATTGCTCCATCGGATCCCCGAAGAAAAATTGGGGCGTCTGCGGAGCCTGCTCAATATGGGTTGTGGAAATACTGACCACAGCGGGCTTGACGAGATCCGCGACCCGCGAAAAAGACGCCTGAAGATTGAGAACTTCGGGATGAACCTGCGCGATGGGACCGCCGACGGGGACGTCATACGCGGCCAGCCGAAAACCGGCCCCCGAATAGATCAAACGCCCGGTGTGAAAGGCCCAAGCCAGGCCGATGACAACGGCCGCCAGAAGCCCGCGGGAAACGTTCAATGTCTTTGTTTTCATGTGTAAAACCCCCTAGCTACTTCTTCTTCACGCGGATAAATGGAATATCGCTGCGCCGGCCTTCTTCGATATCTGCCAACAATTGCGACTGCGGCATATCGAGGGGGTCGATCAGGTCGTAGACGGGCGGGGTATGCGACCCCGGTTTTCCAGCTTGCAGAGGAACGGCATTCTCCTGAGGAGAGCGTTGATCGTAAGCCATGGTCAAAACCTGGTATCCCCAACGGCGGGGACTGCCGCGCATGATTTCTCTGGGCAGCGTGATATGAATGTTATTTCCTTCAAACACTAAAGAAAACGTTCCGGCGGCTTCGTAAGTTCCCCCGCTCTGAGTCCTGTAGAGCCAGGCCGCGGTTCCGTTTAAGGACAACGCATATTCCCAGGCATCCGCGGGCGCCGCGCTCAGGCCGCGCCCTGCCAGAAGGACCGGCGTCCCCACATAGGGTTGGCCGTTCAGGTCGACATAAATATCAATCAGGGGGCCTGCCGTATGCGGCTCGCCCAGGGAAGGCGCAGCGCTGGAGGCCAGCGTGATAATCCATTCCAGGGTCTGGCTGGAGGCGAGGACTTCCAGGCGCCGCAGATCATAAATGCCGGGGGGACGTCCGCCCGGAGGGTCCGGCAGCTGCCCATCCCCATGATAATCGCCAGAGGCATCTTCGATCACGACATGCTCCCGACCATCCGGCAAGGTTTCCGCGGTCACGGTGGTGGATGAAGCCAGCACAGCGGGCTGTGCTCCACCGTAGGAACTAAAGAGATCTTCCGGGGGCGGCTTTCCGGCCAACCGGTAAACGGCCGCCAGAGAGGCTTTGAATTCATGCTCACGGTCGGCGGCGCCGGGAGTTTCGCTGCCGATTGAAGCAAAATAGTTGGCATTCTCCGCGGTGAACATCTCCTCGTAGGCCGTATCCAGGCGTTTGACCGATGCCTGGCCTGAGTTCTTATAGGATTCGAGAGCCTCCCGGGTCTTACGAAGCCATTCCCAGGCATCGTTTTTGGCGGGGCTGCCAATCCAAGTTTCCCAACCCCGTCCCAGCCAGGTCCGGCGATACCAGTGACCGGGGTCCGGCAGGGGTTGTGGTTCCAAACCGGAATCAGAGGGCAGAATAGCATCCACGTCTTTCTGCTCGAGGTTACGAGCCCAGCGTTCAAGAACTGCGACGCCCTTCTCTTTCGATATACGTTCATCCCAGACCTGGACGGATGTCCCTGACGGCTGGCCGGCTGGCGTACCATCCCAGACCATCAGCGATCCGGATCGCCATGGACCATCGACTGGTGGAGCCTCCAAAGCGGCTACAAGCCAGGCAATCCCCAACCGGTCAAACAGCGCAAAGAGCTGCGGGCTGGCAGCCCCATAGGGAAGCACAAGCCCCCGCGGAAGGACATTCCATGTTCGGTAGAAATCCGCTTTGGCTCGGGCGACGATCTGGATGACATCATCGGCGTAGGCAAAGGGGCTCGCAGGCAATGAACTTCCCTGGGGGAGAGCATCCTTTGCTGAATTTGTATCGATAAGTAGAGGTAAAAACGGGGCATTGGGCAGCTGTAGCGCCAGCTCAACCCGGTTGCTCTTTTCCAGCGCTACCACCTGTGCCTTCAAGGCCGGGTCCTTCTCAAAACGATGGAAGCGGGGTGACATGGCCATGACCAGACGCAGTTTCGGGTGTTGCGCCAGCACATGGATCCATGCCGTCGCGACATCGTCCGTCTGTGGGATGAATACCAGTAGTTCACGCGGCTTGTGCGCTAGCACCGCCGCTGGCCTAGCCTGTTCTCGCCGTTCCGTTGGGGTTTGAACGGCGCATCCGGCCAGAACCAGCGCCAATCCGCCGATGCCGGACAAAATCTCTAAAATCCGTCTCATTTTTTGGATTATATTATAATGGCGTTTGATTTGAAGAAAGGCATCTTGATTACTTTCGAAGGGCCCGAGGGCAGCGGTAAATCCACGCATATCCGGAAGTTGGCCACTTATCTGCGCGGGAAGGGCCGTCGGGTCCTGGTTACGCGGGAACCGGGGGGGACGGCGCTGGCAAAAAGCTTTCGCCGCATTCTGCTGGAAACGGGCGATGGACTTTCGCCGCTGGCCGAGCTCCTGCTCTACGAAGCGGACCGCGCTCAGCATGTTGCTGAAACCCTTCGCCCGGCTTTAAGAAAAGGCTGGACCGTACTTTGCGACCGTTATACGGATTCCACAGTCGCATACCAGGGTTATGGCCGGGGTCTCGATGTGACCACGATCCGCGAACTGAACGCAGTGGCTTCGGGAGGGTTAACCCCCGCTCTGACGATTTTGCTGGATGTGCCTGCAGCCCGGGGGCTGAAACAGGCCGGACGACATAAGCGCGGACATGATCGGTTGGAGAAAGCGGGCCTGGCTTTCCACAAACGGGTGCGAGCGGGGTTCTTGAAACTGGCGGCGAATGAACCAAAGCGGTTTCGTTTGGTTATACAGCAGCCGGATGCGCGTGACACGCAAAAACTGATACGTCGTGTTATCGATAAATTTTTATGAGCCTTTCTTCCATTATCGGACAGCCGCTGGCGGTGGACCTCGCAAGGCAATGGCTCAAGCGGGAAGCCAACCAGCCGCTGCTTTTTCATGGGCCGGAAGGAACCGGTAAGCGCACGCTGGCGCTGGAAATGGCCAAGGCGCTGAATTGTACGAACAAGAGAGCCGATTCCTGCGACGCCTGCAACAGCTGCCGCAAAATCACGGCGGGGAACCATCCCGACGTTCGCGTCGTTAATCTCGAATACCAGGCGGTCGAGCGCGAAGAAGCGGTGGCGAAGCAGCAGACCCTGCGCATCGAAACAATTCTTGAGGAGCGCCGCCGTTTGCTGCAGAGCGCGGTCGAAGGATCCTGGAAGGTGACGATTATCGATGAGGCCCATCGTTTGACGGCGGATGCCGCCAACGTGCTGCTTAAGATTCTGGAAGAGCCGCCTCCCCGGACGGCCCTATTTCTTTTGACGGCTTTTCGCGACCGCTTGTTTGCTACGCTCCTGTCCCGCTGCCAGCCTGTACGATTTCGGCCTTTGAACGATGACGAGATGCGGCAGGTCCTGACGCGACTCTCGGGGTCAGACCCCAACGGCGATATGGGGTCTGACCCCCGATTTGCCCGTCTGATCGAACTGGCGCTCGGATCGCCGGGCCGCGCATTGCATATGAGCCGGGATGAGCAGATCGAAGGCATCCGCGAAGCAGAAGCGCTGTGGCAATCGCTGCCCGGCGAATCGCCGGCATCGATCGGGGCGCGGGGAGATCCGTCTATGAAAAGCGCCCGCCCGACACGCGCTGAAATCGAAGAGCGCGTCCGCCGTCTGCTGGTTCCCGCGACACAGACGTTGCGCTCGGGCGATGCCGCGGCGGCCGCGCCGATCCGGCTGATGGAAGAGGCTCTGATTAAATTGCGCCAAAACGTTCAGCCCGGACTCGTCTACGACTACCTCCTGATGCAGCTGACGCAACAGCGCAAATGAACCCCGCCCTCCCCTTGGCCTCGCCACAGGCGAGCCGGTCGCATAGGCGACCGGCGGACGCCCTCGTCTGGTTCTGGAGGGCAATGGGAGCATTGATAAGTAATGTGGGCGTCCGAGCCAAGGGGAGGGCGGGGTGAATCGCTTCTTCATCACGACACCGATTTATTATGTGAACGATGTGCCGCATATCGGCCATGCCTACACGACCGTGGCCGCCGATGTGCTCGCGCGCTGGTATCGCGGGCATGGCATGGAGGTCCTTTTCCTGACCGGCACGGACGAGCATGGGACCAAGATCGCGCAGGCGGCCGCCGCGCATAACAAGCCGACACAGCAGTATTGCGACGAAATCTCCGCGCAGTTCTCCGACACTTGGAAAGAACTGCGTATTTCCAACGACGCTTTCATCCGTACGACTTCCCCAGCACATGCCATCGCCGTACAGGAGTTTCTCAAAAAACTCTGGGAGAAAGGCCTGATTTTCAAAGCGCTTTACCAGGGCAAGTACTGCGTGCAATGCGAGCGATTCTACACCGATGACGAACTGGTGGGAGGCCTTTGCCCCGATCATCGCATCCCGCCGGAAATTCAATCGGAAGAAAATTATTTTTTCCGCCTCTCCGCTTTTCGCGAACAATTGCTGGCGGCGATTACCAACGAAGACCACCCGCAGCATTTCAAAATTTTCCCGCGTGAACGACGCAACGAAGTCATCGGCAAACTGAAACAGGAAGTCAATGATCTCAGCATCTCGCGGGCGACGCTGGCTTGGGGGATTCCTCTCCCTTGGGACCGTTCTCAGACGATTTATGTCTGGGTGGACGCGCTGGTCAATTATCTGACCGCTATCGGTTATCCCAGCGATACCCCGCGCGTTGAAGAATGGTGGCCGGCAGATCTTCATCTGATGGCGAAGGACATTCTGTGGTTTCACGCAGTGGTCTGGCCGGCCCTGCTCATGGCGGTGGGGATGAAGCTTCCGAAGAAAATATTCGCGCATGGGTTTTTTACCGTGAACGGACAGAAAATGTCGAAGAGTCTGGGCAATGTGATCCGGCCCGCGGAAATGATCAAAGAATACGGAGTCGACGGCACGCGCTATCTGCTTCTATCGGCATTTCCGTTCGGCGCCGACGGGGACTTTACCCATGATCTCATGAAGACGGGCTACAACGCCGCGCTGGCCAACGACCTGGGCAATCTGATCTCGCGCGCCATGACCATGGTGGAAAAATATTGCGACGGGAAAGTCCCCGCGGGCGAAGGCCGCGAGCTGGTGAATCAAGTGCTCGAGGAACTTAAGCCGATGGACCTTCAGCTCGAGCATCTTCAATTTAAAGACGCCCTCGCTACTTTGTGGCTCGTCGTCGATCATGTGAATCGTTTCATTGAAGCCAAGGCGCCCTGGAAGCTGATGAAGGAATCCCCCGCCGACGTCGGGCCGGCACTGCGGCAGGTGCTGATCAGTCTCAAAGTGATTTCGTTTTATCTGCGGCCGTTCATGCCGGATACCGCTAACCTTCTCTGGATGCAGCTGGGCCAGCCCGACTACATCAAAAACCGCGCGGTCGAGTTTTTCGACGCGCCCGAATCGGTGGACCTCCCCGTCGGCCAGCCCATCAAACGCGGTACTCCGATGTTCCCCCGGAAGTGACCGACACGTTTATTGACACGCACTGTCACGTCGCGGATGCGCAGTTCGATGCCGATCGCGATGCCGCAATCCAGCGTGCGCTGGAGGCCCGGGTGACGACCTTGATTGAAATCGCTGAATCGCCCGCGATGTGGGAGGCGGCGGTGGCCCTGGCCGAGAAGCATTCCTTCGTTTATGCGAGCCTCGGCATTCACCCTCACCATGCGCATGAAGCGGGTTCGGCGGAGTGGCCGGCGTTGAAGAGGAAATTGCTGGAGTTGTTGCGTCGCCCGAAAGTCGTGGCGATCGGCGAATTCGGCCTGGATTACTTCCGCATGCAGAACACGAAGGAACAGCAGGACTATCTATTCCGACAGCAATTGGAACTGGCGAAGGAAACCGGCAAGCCGATCGTCATTCATTGCCGCGAGGGTACACCCTCACCCCCAGCCCCTCTCCCTGATCAGGGAGAGGGTGGCCGGAGGCCGGGTGAGGGTTGTCACGCCGATGTTCAAAAAGCCCTCGCCGAATTTTACCCCCAGACCTCCATCGCCATGGACTTGCCGCGGCCTCAGGGGGTGATCCATTGCTTTTCCGGAACCTGGGAAGACGCACAGACATGTATGACGCATGGTTTCATGTTGGGCATCGATGGACCTGTAACCTATCCCTCCGCCAAGCAACTCAAAGAGAATGTGATGCGCATGCCTCTGCAGCGGATGGTGCTGGAAACGGATTCGCCCTATCTTCCGCCCCAGACACACCGCGGGCAGCGCAACGAGCCGCTGCACATCCCGGCGATTGCCGACGCCATCGGCTCGATCAAACGGAAAACTACTGACGACGTCGCCCGACAGACCAGCGCCAACGCACGCGCGTTGTTCCGGCTCCCTTGACTCCCGCCCACCGCCGCTATGGGCTCATCCTGGGAATGACGCTGCTGGTTTTTTTGTCCGGCGGGAGTATCTTTTACTGGCGGGCCCCCAGCGTGCTGGTGACCTACGACAAAAAAACGCGCCGCATTTTTACCGGCGCGAAAACCATCGCGGAACTGCTCAAGCGCGAGAACATCTCCCTGGGACCTGATGATTTCACCACGCCGCCTCTGACGACCCCGTTGACCCGCAATATGGCGATCAAAGTCACGCGCGTCACGATTCAGATGCCGACGCTGTCGAAGAAGAATCCGCCCGTGATCACCTGGTCCGACCGAACGCGGCAGAATCTGCGGCGCGTTCTGGTCCAGCGCGGGCATCAGACGGAGCGACTCCAGAAAGTCCGGATCGTTTTTTATGACGGGGTGGAGGCCCATCGCCGCACCCTCAGCCAGAAGATTCAGCGCCATCCTTTTTACACGCTCACCCTGTTCGATAACAGCGGGTTCCCGGCTAAAAAATACGATTTGCTGAAGGCCAAAACCTTCAAGATGCTGGCCACGGCTTATTACGTCGGTGACCCGATGGTCCCCGGCGACGAAACTCGCCTGGGCTATAAATTGCAGCGCGGTCTGGTCGCGGTTGATCCCAAGGTCATACCGTTAGGTATGCGTCTCTACATCCCGGGGTACGGCTACGCGTTCGCCGCGGATACCGGGAGCGCTATCAAGGGTTTGCGCATCGATCTCGCGGTCAAAGACGCGAAAGAAGAAAGGCTATACAATCATCGGAAGGTGACGATCTACGTGCTTGGAAAAACGCGGAAGTGGTGAAGCGAGGTTTCGGAATGTGCCTTACGATTCGACTGTGCTGTGGGTGATGGGACCGACCGTGACGCCTTTTTTGGTGAGAAACTGCACGGCAGCCTCGAGGGTTTTGTCGTCTTTGGCTTCGAGTTCCAGAACAATTTCGCCGATCTTCGGCGTCACTTTCGCGCGGCGGACATTGAACACGACGTCAATCGCCTTGGACATCTGGTAGATGAGCGGTTCTTTGATGAGGTGGGTCGGGTAAATCAGCTCAAATTGCTTCTTAGCCACGGCTAACGGGTACCTCCAGCGATCGCTGGGATGATTGATACTTCAGCCCCTTCGGCGATCTGCGTCTTGGCGCCGTCCTTGAAGCGGATATCTTCCCCGTTCACAAACACATTGATAAACCGGCGAATTTGACCGTTTTCATCGCAGATACGTTCTTTCATCCCGGGATAATTCTTCTCCAGATTAGCCAGAAGCTCTTCGACCGTTTTGCCCTGGATTTCCACGACAGGCTGTTCCTTAGTGAGTTTTCGCAGTGGGGCGGGGATGCGCACTTTGGCTGGCATTGGTATCCTCCGAAAGCTTTTTGTAGATCTCGCGAAACTCGGTGATGGACGGCTCGATAATGTAGGGCTTGGTCACCCGGTCCGTCACCGCTTCCTGTGTTTTGTAGCCGTTTCCAGTGATGAAGGCGACGGTGAGCTCGTCGGAACCGATTTTACCAGAAGCCACCATCTTTTTCAACGCGGCCACCGTCACGCCGCCGGCGGTCTCCGTATAGACGCCTTCGGTGCGCGCCAGCGTGAAAATGCCCTCGATAATCTCGTCATCCGTGACGCTTTCCCCGAGCCCTTCGGTTTTTTCGATGATCTTGAGCGCGTAGGGCCCGTCCGCCGGGTTGCCGATGGCCAGGCTCTTGGCAATGGTCTGCGGCTTGACCGGTTTGATGATATCGGAGCGGTCGCGCCACGCGGTCACGACCGGGGAGCATCCTTCCGCCTGCGCGCCCGAGAAACGCGTGGGATGGGGGTCGATCAATCCCAGCTGGATAAATTCCTGCAGACCCTTATAAATCTTGGTCAAAAGAGACCCGCTGGCCATCGGCACGATGCAGTGATCCGGCGCGTGCCAGCCCAGTTGTTCCGCCACTTCGAACCCCAGTGTTTTCGATCCTTCCGCATAATAGGGCCGAATGTTGACGTTCACGAATGCCCATTTGAATGTATCGGCGACCTCCGCACAGAGGCGGTTCACCTGATCGTAATTGCCCTTGATCCCGACAATCGTGGGCCCGTAAATACCTGCTCCGACCACCTTGCTGGGTTCCAAGTCCGCCGGGATGAAAACGAAGGCGCGCAGATTGGCTTTGGCGCCGTAGGCGGCGACCGCGCAGGCTAGATTGCCGGTCGATGCGCAGGCCACCGTGTCGAAACCGAGTTCTCGGGCGCGGGTCAACGCGGTGGAGACGACGCGGTCCTTGAAGGAAAATGTGGGATTGACGGAATCATTTTTAATATAGAGCTTGTGAAGCCCGATCTCGGCGCCCAGATTTTTGGCGTGCCAGAAGGGGGTGAAGCCTTCCTGGATCGTGATGACGTCGCGGGATTCCACCGGCAGCAGGTCCCAGTAACGCCACAGGCTGTGCGGGCCTTTTTCGATGCTCTGGCGGGAAATCCGTTTCTTGATCGCCGCGTAATCATAGACCACTTCCAGCGGGCCGAAGCAGAATTCGCAGACGTGGATCGCCTTTGCGGGGTATTGCCGCTCGCATTCTTTGCATTGAAGGGCTTTGATTTTCGGCTCGGGCATCGCTATATCCTAGTCGCTTGTCGACAGGGGGTCAATACGTTGGCGGCGGTACGGGTTTGTCGTTCTGGATTTCGGTCAGAGCGGCCGCCGCCTTTTCGCGCACTTCTTTTGGCCTATCTTTGTCATTTTGAACTGTTTTTAACAGCGGAATTGCGCGTCTGGCCTTCCATTCCCCGAGAATGTCGCAGATGTCTCCGCTGAGGAAGCTTTTACGCTCGAGCGCATCCATCAGCTCTGAGACCACCCCAAAATCGCGCTGTTTCCTGACCAGATCCAGCGCCGCCATGCGGCGCTCGGCGTACTGGTTCCCCTCGCCGCGGATATTGGTGGCTACAAAGGGCGGCGGAAAATGCGAAAGCCATTCATAATCATGATCATAGATCGCTTTCGCCTTCGGGTCCGCCGGCGGATCGGCCATCACCATGGGGCAAGCCACAAAAAAAATAAAGCCTGCAGTAGCCAGGCTTCCACGGATCGACATGCCGTCATTATATCAGAAGGCCCGAATCAGCGGCGGACTCGGTTCAGGCCAGACGCCTACAAGCGAAGGAGCCGGCAAGTCGCCTATGGCGAACCTCGCCAAGGGCGAGTCCAGAAAAGTGAAAAAGTGAACAGTGGCATCGTCTGAAAAGTGAATAAAACGCCAGCTGGGCCCTCTAAGGGGTAAGAGGGAGGCCCTTATGAAAGAATTGGTTGAGGCAGAATCGCTTCAGAGCCGCATCTATCGTATCCGCGGTCAACACGTTATGCTCGATGCGGATCTGGCGCGCTTGTATGAAGTCCCAACGAAGCGACTCAATGAACAAGTACGCAGGAACGTAAGGCGATTTCCGCGTGATTTCATGTTCCAATTGACCCCGCACGAGGCTGAACAATTGAGGTCGCAATTTGCGACCTCAAACGCGGGTCGAGGCGGGCGGCGTTATCAACCCTATGTTTTCACGGAAGAAGGCGTCGCCATGCTTTCAACGACCCTTAAAAGTGATCGCGCCATCGAAGTGAACATCGCGATCATGCGGGCATTTGTGAAGCTGCGACACGCCCTGAGCGTTCGCCGCGAACTGGCGGTCAAGGTGGAACGCCTGGAAGGAAAAGTAAATCTTCTGGAAACAGATGTCCGGTTTATTCGTGAAGATGTACGGCAGTTGAGAAATCCCGCAGAAAAATCAGGCCCGCGTGTCAAAGGCTTCGGGAAGGATTAATTCGTCTTCGCCGGCGTTAGGGTGTAGGGGCATGCCCGTATGGGTCGCCGCAGGCGACCTGTCCCGGCGTTCAAATCGGTAATCGGTGGGACGGTTGTGCGAAGGTCCGGGTTGGGATGAATCTGACTTACAGGCAGTAGCGTCGTGGCAACAGGGTGCGTAGGCATGGGAGAGACCTCCTTATTTGAGGGATGGACGTCGCCATGATTACAGGAAAATAGGGGGAAGGCTGTCAATCATGTTTCATTAACCAAATCCAAGTACCGCCGGAGCCGTCGTCAGGTGTCTCAAACCTCAGCCGGAGGCCGCCGGAGGGCCATTCGACAGGCTGGCCGGGGGTGGACAGGGATTGTTCGATGGCTTTGCCGCAGGGCGCCAGGAGCGGAATCTCGTGCCAAGACTTTTGAAGAGCGGTGTCGAGTGTTCCAAGATTCATTTGAGCGGCGGCCGCTGAATTGAGCGCCCAGATCCGTTGCTGTTGATTCAATAGAAGCAAGGGTTCTGTCAAACGCTTGAGCGTGGCTTGCAAAGCCGCCGATGATTGATGCAACGCTAACCCTTCCCGCTCTTCTGAACGCCCGAGTTTGTTCTTTTCCAATTCGAGCAGCCCTCGGGATTCGGCCACTTCCGTACAGAGGTCGGATATTCGGTTCTCCACACGGTAAAGGAAGACGGTGAGTATGCCCCATAGAAAACTGGAGGCGAACGCCCCCATCAACAGCTGTTTCCTGACGAGCCGGCGAGTCAAGCGGTCTGACACGGTGAGATACAAGCTGCCCCATGGCCCTGATTTGTCCCGCAAAGGATATCCGTCCGGGGTCACATTGGGGGCAAGAGGAAATATGAGGAAGGCCTGCACGACTCCCGGACTTTTGCTCAGAGCGTATAAAACATGATGGATCGCGAGGTCATCCTTAGCCATGTGCGCCTCATTAAGTACCTCAGCCACGCTGTGGGCGAGCCTTTCCACGAGCAATTGATCCAGTTGTCGGAAGGCATTTCGCAAGAAGGCGGCCTGGAGGGCCAAAAAACCCACGATGGCCATGCCTGCCAATAAAGCGTTTCGCAAAAAGGGCGGAATCTTCATAGGCCAGGTCCATTCATCACGGTCAATACGACGGGACCAAACAGAACGACGAATAAGGTTGGAAAAATAAAAACAAAGAGTGGGAACATCAGCTTGAGCGGTGCCACGGCGGCACGCTTTTCGGCCTCAAAGGCCCTGCGCTTGCGCAACGCTCTCGCCTGGGCTCGAAGAATCGGCGTCAGACTGGATCCTAACTCGATGCCCTGGATGATGGCCCGGGCCGTTTCTCGCACGTCGCGATCGGGGACACGTTCCGACAAGCGGCGGAGCGCATCCACGCGGGAGACACCAGTTCGTATCTCCGATTGTACCCGCGCCAGCTCTTCTCTCAGAGGACTCTGCGGCGCCCGTTCAAGATAGTGCACCAGGGCGACCTGAAAATCGAGACCCGCCTGCATGACGAGTGTCATCAGATCAATGGCTTCGGGCAAAGCCGCCCGCATTTGCGGCAGCCGTTTGCGATTGACGTTCCATTGTTTAAAGCGCCGATTCCAATCCTGCAATGAGACGACCATATCAATCCACCTTGATGTTCACGATCTTCCAGATCACCAGCCCCCCGATCGTGACTGAAACCATGACGCCGGCGATCATGGCCTGCCCGGTCCATGTCGTAAACATCGGCTTAACCAGATCGGGAACGATCATTCGCAAAGCGCCCAGAAGGATAAAAGGCAGAAGCGCCAGCACCAAGCCGGAAGCTTTCCCCTGGGCGGTCAGAGCGCTCATCTTGTCGCGCAGCGTCTGCCGTTCCTGAAGCGTCTCCGCCAGAGTCTCAAGGACGTCGGCTAATGAGCCACCCGTGCTCTGCGTAATCTGGACCGCTGCCACAAACCACCCCATTTCCTGGATTTCCACACGCTTCGATAACTCGGCCAAACCATCGGTCCAGGAGGAACCCAGGCGTACCGTCTGGAGCAGCCGGCGCCACTCGGCGGCTAGCGGCATTTCCCCCTCCTGGGCCGAGCGCTCCAGCGCTTGCTGGAATCCCACTCCAATCTGGAGCGCATGGACCATGTTCTGGAGCGATTGCCGAAGTTGGGATGCCAGGAGGAGCCGTCGTCTCTGGTCGCGAATTTTGCGAACGAGCGTTGGAATAAACAGGACGATGACGCCGAATGCGATCAGAATAATCATGACGGTGAAAATTTAGGGACCAATCCCGTTGATTCAAATCCACCCCCGTGAAATCGGAAAAGTTCCTGGGTCGTTAAAAGGTCTCCTTCCATCCCGGTCACTTCCGTTATGGATATGACTTTTCGCGTGCCATCCACCAGACGCGCCTGCTGCACGACCAGGTTAACGGCGCTACGGATTTGTTCGCGTACTACTCGGATCGGAAGGTCCATGCCGGCCATGAGCACCAGGGTTTCAATGCGCCCCAAGGCGTCGCGCGGGGTATTGGCGTGCACCGTCGTCATCGACCCATCATGACCGGTGTTCATCGCCTGCAGCATGTCGAGTGCTTCGCCGCCCCGGCACTCGCCCACCACAATCCGGTCCGGCCGCATACGCAGTGCATTGATCACCAAACGCCGGATGGGAATAGCGCCTTCCCCTTCAGCATTGGGAGGTCGGCTCTCTAAGCGCACGACATGTGGCTTCTGCAATCGTAGCTCGGCGGCATCTTCAATGGTGACAATACGCTCATCCTGTGGAATGGCCGAGGAGAGCGCATTCAGAAGGGTCGTCTTGCCGCTGCCGGTGCCTCCGGAGACAACGATATTCCGCCGGCCGACCACGACCTGGCGCAGGAAATTGGCCATGGCGGGGCTTAAAGAGTTAAAGCCGACCAGATCCTCAAATCCAAGAGCCCGCGCAGAAAATTTACGGATCGTGATGGAAGCGCCATCCAAGGCCAGCGGCGGTAAAACAATATTCACGCGCGATCCGTCCGCTAGACGCGCATCGCAGAGTGGCATGCTTTCATCCACGCGGCGGCCGATCGGCGCCACAATGCGATCAATAATCGTGCGAAGCTGTTTTTCTGATGAAAATTGAACGCCCGCTGGCTGAAGTTTGCCCTTTTTTTCGATGTAGATGCATCGCGGACCATTCACCATAACTTCCGAAATAGAGGGATCCTTGAGCAGCGGTTCAATCGGGCCCAGCCCAAGCACATCGTCCAAAACGCGGGAAAGAATTTCCCCGCGCGTCTCGCGTGAGGCCGGGAGGCTGGCATCTTGCGCCAGGAGAACTTCCACGGTCTGCTGGGCCGCTGCCGGCTCCAGTTGTGGCGTTTCCTCCAGAGCCTTGATGAGTTCGGGCTGCACGCGCTGGCGGAGTTCCTCAATGACTTTTTCGGGAGAGTCTTCGGCCGATGCCTGGGGTTGATCCGGCCTGCCCTGAGCCTGTTGCAGCTCGAGCCGGTGAGCAAGCTCCTGGATGTACTGTTGGAAGCGAAACTCCTTTTCTGAATCTTCCGGAAAATGGTTGATGACAGCCTCCGCGAACGCGTGTGGAAAATGAAATTTGGCGAGCTGGTCGAGAAACTCCTGGAATTGGACGGATGATTTGGGCCCCGGTTCACCCACCCATAGGACACGCGCGGAAGCATCCAGGATCGGCAAAGCTTCCGTGCCAAGATCATTCGGACCGATCACCAGCGTCCAGGAATAGGCCCTCACGGCCAGCTCCAGCAGCTCCTTCAGCAAGATCAGCACTGGAAGTCGGCCCAGATTGAGGTTTGGGAAGGTTCCACAGGGCCCCGCGAGGTAATTGCGCAACATCACGGGCGAAAGAGACCGGAACCGGGGGATCCAGGAGGCCGGTTCCGGAAAGGTGACGGGATGGTCAGCGACATTATCGATGAGCAAGACATCCATTCCTTGCTCCGCCCAATACTGGGCGAGCGCCCGGGCCAGCGTCCGCCCTCCCGTCCCGCTTTCGCCCGACCAAAAGGAGATTAATTTACCGGAGCCCATGGAAGATCATCCCCTAGAGAACGTAAAACAACGCTCAGGCTGCCTTCCTCGCGCGCTTCGATGATCAGGGACGCCTCCACCGGACTGACGAGAACGGTAACGATCTTTGAATCCGAAGAAGAGGGAGAATCCAGTGGACCACTGGATTCTGCGCCTCCGTCTACATTCTTAATCAGATTCTGTCCCAGCCGTTGAGTATCGACTGCGAGAACAGGAACTGATGAAAGCAGAAGGCGTGTTCTTTTCCTGAGAGGGTGTTCACCGTTGGTATCCATGGGGACCAGACCAAAAAGCGCAACGGTATCGCCTGGATGAATCCAGCCGCCCACGCCGTGCCCTTTGTCGATTTCAAAGGAGACGGCCACTTTCCCAGGACGTATCTGCGATCCAAGCGTGTCGCTTTGAGCCGCGTCGATGATCAACGCGCGCGTCACGGGATGTCCTTCAGGGATTCCAATGGCGGACGTAAAGAGCATTTGGCCGGTTGCATTTTGCAGGTCTGCCTTGGCATGCAATGCGCCCGGAGGGACGAATGCCTTCGGGAAGTTCTGCAGGCGGATCCAATCGGGTTTAATCACAGTAAAGGCAGGGATGTAATGATCAGCCACGAGGACGGGAACGAATTCACCCGGGTCGGCCGAACTCCAATGAATGGCATTGAAGATTTTCGGTATTACGAGCCAGGCCAGTGAGCCGACAACGGCTGCGACCAGAATCAAACGCAATCGAGTGGGATTAACCCCCATAAGGCACCGCCGGGCCATACAAGTTTTGAAGGGGAGCTCCATAGCGAGGCGCATGTTTGACAACGCACTTTTCTTTCATTGAGGGGGCCACTCCGAGCAGTGCACACCATCCCCCGGACCGTGTGTATTGGGCGACACATTGATCCAATTCATATAACCATCCCTGGGCACCGCCGAGCGGACCGACTGAAACTTTAATTCCATTCGGATCAAGAGCCGGTGATCCAGTCATTAGATAACGTCTCATATACTGCTCCACTTCGGCTCGTTTCATATGGCCCGAACTATACAGAAGCGCTCCTTGTTTGGCGGCCAAAAGCAGCTTCTCGCGAACGGATATCCATTGGGTGAAGCCGACCATCCCAGCCAAAAGTATGGCCAAGGCCAAAAAGAATACGGGTGTTTCGATGAGCGCTTGTCCGCGCTGATTCACAGTCATTTCTTGGCCACCAAACGTGCATTGAACTGTGGATAGAAACATTGGATACCGATGCTTCGCAACAACGGCGCTTTCGCACTTGGAAATCCTCCATTGTTTAACTTTTCCTTTGGATCGACATCCAACCAAAGCCGCGCCCGCCCATCACGGCAAATGGATCCATGACAGACTTTCCAGCGACTCTCGTGCGGCGGTTGTGCTTTGGTTTTATCTTCCGACCAGGCGCGCGTGTAATAAGCCGGCTCATATTTTTGAAATCGGACCGGCCATCCGCTGGCTACGTAAAGTATCCACACTGCATGTTCTTTAAGCCGAAGGTTAAAATCATCGGAAGGACTGAAGTCTTTGTCGACGACAGGAATAGCGATTCCTCCATTTTGTTCAGCCACTGTTTCCGCAACGATTGTCACCGTGGTCTTAAAGGTTTTTTTGAGAGTCTGCAGCAAGCGATTCAATCCTTCAAAATAACCTTCCATGCTCACGTCCATGACTCCGTATCCTTTTATCTGAGGTAGAAATGGGTTTTCGAGGACCTCCACGCTCGCCATGTAGTTCAAGACCTCGGCTTGTTCTCGTGCCGAGCTCAGGGCTACGAGATCTGAAGCAACGTCCATCCGCATTTTCCAATAGACGGTGCGACACCAATCAACATAGGTAAGCCAGAACATCCCGAACAGGATAAAAATAGCTAGCATCGGCAAAAGCAAGTCTCCTTGTTCATTACAGAGACTTGTCATTCACTGCTCCTCCGCTACTGACGATTCCAGAAATGTTGCTGCAAAAGCCTGCTGTGTTAATTTTGGAAATACTCGGCTGAATCCCGCGCCAGACAACAGATCAGTTGCAACGCACACGTGAATGTACCGTCCCGAATTATGAATCGTTGAAATCCCATTGAAGGGCCGCCAAGGCTGTGGTATTTCGCTGCCGAACTCAGAAATACGCCTCTTATACGGTCCCCATAATGATTGAAAGCGGGTATACTTCTTCCTGACCTGGTAGTTTTCATAACTAACCCGATCAATCACCACTTGAGCCATGCGCTGAAGCTCAACCATGTTGTGACAAAGATAAATCAGTTGAACGGCCATAAAGACACCCAGGCAGAAACAAGGTAGAACCAGCGCGAGCTCTACAAGGGTTTGGCCTTGTTGTTTTTGCTTAACCCGCATGATCAGGAACTTCCCCCATATCTTTCTTCTCTTCGATACGCAGCAGATCATCGGATTGACTGACGACTGGAGCAGGCGCGCTCTTTGAATTTTCATCATTCAGTACAGTGGGCGTCACAAAAACAACGATCGACGTGCGTTGATTTGTCAGTGACTTGTGGCTGAATAAATAACCCAGTAGCGGGATGTGCATCAGACCCGGGATGCCCTGGCGCGTCCATTCTTTGTTGTTCTGGATCAGACCGGCGAGCGTCAGAGTATTCCCCGGAGCCATCGTCAGCTGGGAGGTCACCTGCCGCGAGCGGATTCCGGGAACCGTGTTGCCTGAGAGCGTGACACTGTTCTGGTTGTCTGGACCACTGACCTCAGCGTCCAGATTCATTTCGATCTGATTCTGTTCATTGAGATGCGGGCTGATCTTCAAGTTAATGCCGTACTGTTTGAATTCGATGGTCACCGTGCCTTGTGTCCCGGCCACCGCGTAAGGCAGCTCACCGCCCACATGAAAGGTGGCGGCCGTGCCGTCACGTGTTACCAGTTTGGGATTGGCCAACAGATCTGCAGCCCCTTCCTGCAGCATCACCTCAAGATTAGCGGTGATTTGATCTCGTGTCAGTGTGCCTATTTTGAGCAGTGCCGGGACACTTGCTTCTTGAATTGCCAGTTGATTGAACCAGCTGATGCCCAGGTCTTGTGTTTTCTGTTCGTTGACCTCGACCACTTCTACGCCGATTTGAATCAAGGGTTTGGACCCAGGCGATGCCGCTCGGCTCACAGCCACAAATTCCAAAGGAAGCAACATGACGGCGACCCGCAAGAAGATTTTGATGGAGTCTTGTGAATGCCGCCATGTTTTTCCCATGGTATGGTTCTAATTGCCCAATGCGGCTTGGAGCTTCTGAGCTGAGGTGTTAAACCCTTTAGTCGTCTGCGTGCTCAATTTTTGGACCGCCGTAATCGCCAGAATTCCCATCAATGCAACTACCAGAATGTACTCCACCAATCCTTGTCCTTTTTGATTCTTCAGACTTTGCATATTTTTCCCCTTTCGATGAATTTTCCGTTCAGATCCTCGAACACGATCCCGATTTCCCATACCCCGTCTTTCAACGCCCGGATCACGATCATTTCTTTCATAATGTTTACCTCCTTCGCTAGTTAGAGGGCCTGGACCGAAATTTATTCATTTCTCAGACGGAAGCCCTATGCCGGCATGGGCCCTTCAGCCCCCTATTTTTAGCCCTCCGCTCCATTTATCCGCCGCTGAAAACCCCCTAGAATGATGTCCTTCCCGAACGCGTCCCGACTACGAGCCTCGGGCTCGTCGTAGGGACATGCCCCTACACCCGAAGGGTGTCGGGGCGCGCGTTACGCCCATGCGTGCGCGTACGAGAATTTTATGGTTCGAAAAGCGATTTCTCTTATCCTGGTGCTGTCCCTGCTGGCCGGCAATGCGCCTATGCCGGCCGGTGCCGCCTCTCTTTCAGGCCCGGTACGAAGTTTGTCACCCGGCGTGCCCCTCTGTTTTGCCAACCAGGCCCTGGCGGCAACCCCTGAATCCAGCGGGCATAATCTGCTCGCTCACGCCTTCCAAGCTCGTCACTTTATGACACGCTTGTTTGAGTTGGACGCCCCCTGGCTGATTCCGCTTCGTTTCGGTGTTGATGTTCCGGAAACCGCCGAGTCCATCATCCGACCGATCGAGGCCCTTTACGCCGAAAAGAAATACAGGGAGGTGATGAATCGATGCCGCGATTTGGCCGAGGGAAATCTTCGGCGGCGGATTTCATTTTTGCTGGCTGTTACACCTTTCTGGATTGCCGCCATGGAAGCGCTTGAACTGAGCTCCACGACTCAGAACAAGGAACTTCTCCCCATGCACACTTGGCTTAAAAATAATTATCGCGAGGACATGGATCAGGTTTTGAGGCCGTTATCGAATTCCCCAGCGGATGTCCAGCTTGCACGGGTGGGGATAGCCCAATTAACCAGTCCTCTCAGCTTGTTCTATATGGAAAAGAAAAATGACGTGCTGGCCCTGGACCTCGGTGAAACCGTCCTTCGCGTTCTTCCCGACGAAGATCAATTCCGCCTCATTTTTCCGGGGAATTCAGAATATGGAACATGGCGTTCCGTAGCCGACATGCGAGTGAATTACTTTACGGGTGAGGCGGCAGTCCGATTATGGGACGCGAAGCAGGATGTGGTGTTTCTTGAGAAATCGAGCCCCTATTATGAACGTTCTGCGGATGAAGCCGTCCATTCTCCAGGGCTGGATGCATCCGATCTCTATGAACTGGCCGCCGGGACTTGTCTGGAGTTCATTGCCTATGTGCCCCGAGGGCAGGCCGAGGGATTGATCGACCATGCCGACGACTTGCTTCAGAAAAGCGGGTCAGGCCGCAGGACCCGACGCTATCTGGCCATTAAAGGATTGCTGTCATTCTATCGCGGCCAATTGGAGATTGCGGCCGATTATCTGCGTCGGTCGATTGCGCTCGATCCCAACATGCTGTTCCGAGGATACCTCGCGCGAATTTATCTGGCGCAAAGGAAGCTGTCGGAGGCCGCAGAATTATCCGACGCTATTGTGGATCCTTCCACATTGGAACTGTACGAGCGCGGCCGCATCCACTTCGAGCTGGCCGACGAAAACTGGACGTCGCGCGCGGAGGAATTCAAGAAGGCCACCGAAAGTTGGTCGAAGCTGGAGGAACTCAAGCGGCTTCACTTGTTGAATCTCCATGGAGAATCGGAGCGATTTCAAAAGGATTACTTAAAGGCCTGCCTCTATCAAAACGATACCCGTGCGGCGGTAACGCCCGCGCTCTGGTTGCTGACACGAGGTTCAGCGCAAACATCAGACGTGTTCCGCATTATCACGGGGATTTTCGGTACGGATAAGGAGCGGGATTTCTTGCGGAAGATCCTTCCACAGCTGAAGCGGGATCAACGTGGATCGCTGGAATTTCGGCTGGCTGAGTTGGATGAAATGCTTGATCATTCGGCCGGTCGGACGAAGGCCCTGGTCGCCGAATGGGAAAGTATGAAAGCGGATCCAAAGGTTCGCGAGCAACAGGTGGAGCAGTTTTTTCATAGCGGCCGCTGGTTGAAAGAACCCGTCGAGTGGCGCCTGAGGCAGATGACGGAATGGGCGAGAACAAGGTCTGAAGGGTCACCGCCGCTGTCCAACGTGCCGCAGGTCTTGCTGGCTCTTGTCAACGGAATCCAATCCATGTTGGATCGTCATACGCAGGATGTTCTTGACGGGACGACCCCGTCTCTGCCGCCCGAAGCGTTGGAGGATCTGGCGAACGTCCTCTGGTCCTGGGAGACGATCGGGTCGACGACCTCCTTGTCGGAAGCGATCGCGCGGCTGCTTCGGACGGTGGAAACCCACCTCCTATATCCCGATAAAATTTCGCGCTATGCCGGCATGCTGTCGACGCTCGGACGGATTTCGGAGTTTGGGACGGATGAACTGTGGATTGTGCGTGACGACCTGGTGAAACTTGGACGCGAGATCGGACGGGCGGGGCGGATGGCGATCCGGGACGCTCTCTCGCCGGCGCTCGCGCCCCTGGCGCAATTGAAGCGCGCGCGTCAGACTCGTCGCACCACAGCAATCCAGCGGGAAGCCAAAGTTCGTCTGGATGCGTTTGATACTCGTCTGACCTATTTCGAAGGGAAAGTAGATTCACTGGTCGAGAGCCACCTACGTCTTGATCCGTGGGAATTGTTCAAGGACAGCCTGACCTCATTGTTCATCGGCCTCCCCTCATGGCAGGCGATACGATGCTCTGCTCAGGTCGCGGCGTTCGCCAGACGCCTGACTCGTGTGACGGAGAATATCGAAAGCTCCCGCCAGGACCGCGACGCGATGGCGGACGAATGGCGGGCTGTACTGCAGCAATTGCGCGCCGTCGAAACGCCGAGGGCTCTTGGGGACGCGAAGCGAAAGCTTCAGGATTTGATCGATAAGAATCGCTGGCCCACCTACTTTAAGAACCAGCAGGAAAGCGCGGAGAGAGAAAGGCGCTTAGCCGTCGCGCGTGTCTATCCCCCCGATCCGTCACCAGCTCGACGCAAGCCGGCGCCGCCGGCGCCGATCGCATCCCGCCTCTCGGCCGCTAAAGCGCCGGCCGCGCATGTGCCATCGGTCGCAGAAACGCGCTCGGAGTCGCCCCCCGCCGTCACATCGCAGCCCACGCCTCCTCCGGTTCAGGCCAGGCAATTAGGCCCGGTCACTGTGACCGTAGAATGGACCGCTGCAGCTCGACTAGAATTCGGACGGGA
>Ga0207158_1024_pt1 | contig 47800 bp, 48 predicted proteins | sample Alteio_BWMinHeat_22_FD_153512 | JGI IMG/M metagenome (GOLD analysis project Ga0207158, IMG submission 153512) | Enriched cells from forest soil in Barre Woods Harvard Forest LTER site, Petersham, Massachusetts, United States -... | ecosystem: Environmental > Terrestrial > Soil > Temperate forest >... | reverse complement strand
CACCATTTTCTGAGGGGTCACCTGAGAACCCTGGTCTGCCCTCGCTGGATGGGCCGCTGCTCCCGCCAAAATACCCGCCATTGCTGCTCCTAAGAAAACTCGATCCATTGCACGCATAAAAGCCTCCTGTTCGTTATTTCTTAAATGTTTGCTGCTTTCATTTATAAGACTCCCCCGGGGGGTCCTTTATTCCCGACTTTTTATCATTCGTTCGGGAATATTTTTGTGGGGTCCTGAGTCTTACTCGGTGAAGGACGCAAAATACAGAACAAAAATGAATGGAGGTCACAATGAAGGATAGTGAAAGACGTTTGTTAGGAGCAGCGGTGGCTGGAGTTCTCAGTGCGGGTCTTTTGTCCATTACGGCCAAAGCCGCGGACAACGGACCAGACCGCTGGAAAGACAATGACTCGGTGAAGTGTTACGGCGTCAATAAGTGCGCCGGTCAAGGAGCCTGTAAAGGCAAAGCGCACGGTTGCGGCGGCATGGTGAATGGCAAAGAGAAATCCTGCGGAGGTTCTTTTGAGCAGGGAGGCAACTCTTGCAAAGGAGCCGGCTTCCTCCGAGTGTCTAAATCCGTCTGCGAGCACCTGGAAGGCGGATCGCTACAGCCTATTGCCGGTAAAACGAAGATGGGTGGAGATGCCACAACGGATGATGACGACGATAAGAAGCCGAGCTAACGCGAAGCGTCATCCCCGAGTGCCGTAGTCGGGGATCCATGGATCCCCCGCCAAATACCGCGGGGGATGACGAAAAGGAGACTACTATGATGACGACCACTAATGATTTTAATCACGCATTACCTGCCAGGCCGGACTTAGGCGTAGGTGTCGGGCTGCGTTCCAATCATTATGGCGCCATCTTAAGCCAGCGCCCCGCGATTCCGTGGTTTGAAGTGATTTCTGAGAACTTTATGACGCTCAGAAATACCGACCCGGAGTCGCGGGGTCTACCTGGCGGTCGTCCCCGGGAAGTGCTGGACCTCATCCGCAAGGATTATCCGATCATGCTGCACGGGGTTTCTCTCAACATCGGGTCGACCGATCCTCTGCGGCTGGATTATTTAAAGAAGCTGAGGGTTCTGGCTGAGGAAACCCAGCCCCTCTGGGTCTCCGATCATCTGTGCTGGACCGGTGTCGAAGGTGAAAATCTGCACGATCTTCTTCCCATTCCTTATACGGAAGAGGCGTTGGCCCATGTGGTCGAACGCGTCAAGCAGGTACAGGATTTGCTTGGACGACGCATTTTGCTGGAAAACGTTTCGAGCTATGTGTCTTATAAGCATTCCGAGATGCCGGAGTGGGAATTCGTCGCCGAGTTGGCGCGCCGCGCGGATTGCGGCATCTTATTGGATGTCAATAATGTCTACGTCAGCGCGACCAATCACGGATTTGACCCTAAGAAATATCTGGAAGGAATTCCGGTGGACCGTGTCCGCCAGATGCATCTGGCCGGCTATTCGGAACAAGACACCGGGTTTTTGATTGATACGCATGATCACCCAGTCACCTCACCGGTGTGGGATCTCTACCGGGAATCGGTACGCCGGTTTGGCGCGGTGCCCGCTTTAATTGAATGGGACGATAAAATTCCGCCTTTCAATGTGCTGGAACAAGAAGCTAAAAAAGCCGAAGAAATAAGAGAGGAAGTTCTGGGGGCGAAACGTCATGAGATCCAAGCCGTCGCCTGAGAGTAACCCGACATTGGCCGAGCTCCAGCGCTGGATGCGGTGGGTGATCACGGAACCGCGGGGTATCCGTGAAGCCTTGAGCAGTCCATGGCCCCCGGACCCTGTGTTCCTGGAACGGGGGTCATCCTCCACTAACGCATTGGAGGGATGGCCCCTGGACCCAACCCTGGCCCAACGCTACAAAGAACCTGAACGGCAATTACAAGTCATAGAACAGGCCGCCCCCCTATCTACGCATGATCGTCTGGACGTCTATGCGAACGCGTACTTTTATCGCCTGCTGGAATCCTTGGCGGCCGATTTTACGACCGTTCATCGCGTCTTGGGCGAGGAGAGGTTTCATGATCTGGTCGCGCATTATCTCATGCGTTTTCCGTCCAACTCCCCGAATATTGGAGATCTCGGGGAAACTTTTCCAAGGTATATTAAAGAAAGCCCGCATTCCAAATCATTTCCTTTTCTTTATGAACTCGCGATGCTTGAACGAGCCATTATGGAATGCCTTTTTACGAATCACTTGCCGCCGTTGGACGTCCGCTCTTTCCAGACAAAATCGGAAGAAGAATGGGCAACCGCACGCTTTGTTTTGGATCCGGCCATCCGCTTGATAAGCGTCCAATGGCCCGTTGACCAGCTCTGGAAATCCCGAGAGCAACCTGAACCTTTGGAATTGCCTGCCTTCCCGGAGTTTTCTCCAAGGCATCTCCTTCTCTATCGGGATGACAACTGGGTCAGCGTATCGGTGGTGGACATCCATCCCTGGAAGGCTCTTCATATGCTACGCAGCGGTATGTCGTTAGGCGCGGTCTGCGATGCACTATCTAAAACCCCTCACCCCTCCCTCTCCCCTTCTGAAGGGGAGAGGGCGCAGGGTGAGGGGAATCTTCCCATCCAGGAATGGTTTTCCTCTTGGATAACCAGGGGACTTGTTAGAAACATTCTCTGGGAATAAAGGAGTTCTAAATGAATGAAATAATGATGATGATGCATCACTTGAGTCAGCCGGAATACGTCCATGTGCTTTTGAACCCCATGCCGCTTTACGGAATGGCCGCAGGCGCTTTTCTGCTGGCTTGGTCGCAACTGTACCCTCCCCTCGTTGCACTCATAGGGGATGACACCCGTACCGGAGATTCAGGTTCCAGGAATCATTCTAAAGAGTTTCCAAATGGGGTCCTCGTCTGGATTATTCTCGTGGCGGTGATCACGGGTCTGGCGGTCTATTTCGGGGAACGCGGTTTTGAAAACGTCGGAGTGATCGCGGATGCTCACGGCAACCGCTGGCTGGCGCGTCACAAGGAACGGGCCGAAACGTTGATGTATATTTTTTACCTGACCGGATTTTCCGCCCTGGGCGCCCTTTTTACGCAGCGCCATCATCCTCTTACGGCGCTGCGACTGGTTTGGCTTACCTTGTTTCTAACGGTGGCTTCCATGGGGGCGGCCGCATGGATCAGCCACGCCGGCGGTCAGGTCATGCATGCGGAATTCCGTTAATTTTCGACCCCTCCTTCTGGTGGTCGTTTTAAGCGGCATTGTTCGGGGGGTCTATGCGGAAGATCCGGCCACCCTCAAGATACCTGGTGGGGAAATTACCATTCATTTCGAGGATGGGCCGCCGTTCTCTCTCCCACATGAAGCTTTTATCCAATGGGTTCACGCCGCCGCCGAAGCGGTTACCGCCTACTACGGTCGCTACCCCGTGCCGCATGTCGATATCGAAATTACCCCCGACCAAGGCCATGGCGTTCACGATGGAACAGCCTACGCGCATGACGGTGGCCTGATTACCGTTTCCGTCGGACGCAATACCCGGCAGTCCGAGCTGGATGACGATTGGGTGTTGACCCATGAGATGGTACACCTTGCCTTCCCAAGGTTGAATGATAGTCACAAGTGGCTCGAAGAAGGTCTTGCGACTTATGTGGAACCATTAGGCCGGGTCCGGACGGGCTCGCTCTCGCCTGAACGCGTTTGGGGAGATCTTGTGTCTGGACTTCCGCAAGGATCGCCTCGGCCGGGAGATCAAGGGCTGGACGTCACCCACACCTGGGGCCGGACCTACTGGGGGGGAGCCCTGTTCTGTTTAGAAGCCGATATCGAAATTCGTAAGCGCACGCAGGGTCAAAAAGGACTTGTGGACGCGCTCCGGGCCATCCTTCAAGCGGGTGGGAATATCCGGGAATATTGGGAAATAGAACCGACGCTAAAAATCGGTGATGACGCCGTCGGCGTTCCGGTTTTAGTGGAGCAATACCACCAGTGGCGGGCCACCCCCGTGACCATCGACCTGGACGCTTTGTGGAAACAATTGGGCATCGAGTGGCAGGGCCGCCGGATCATTTTCAATGACAATGCGCCGTTGGCCCCTGTGCGTCGCGAGATCACGGGCATAACTGCGAAAGAGAGACATGACGCTGGATAGTAAACATATTGCCTTCCTCGCGGTGGGGTTGCTGTTGTCTGCGTTAATCTGCTTTGCGGATTTCCGAGGCGACCCTTCGGTTCCGTTCCTCATGGTCTATTTTATTCCCGTTCTTTGGATGAGCTGGACCGTCAGCTGGTGGGCCGCAATGGCCATTGCCTGCCTCAATGGGCTGGCATGGATCGCTCTGACTATCTTTGTTCGCTCCAAAGGCGGCCCGTCGTGGCCGCCGATCTGGGACGGTTTTCGAGGGGTCATGTATTTGGGCGTATCCTGCATGCTTTGCATCTTCCAGCGCCTCGTTGAACTGGAAAAGAAACTGGCCACCGAAGATCCACTGACGGGTCTGGGCAACCGGAGAGCTTTTTTCGCAGGGGCCCGGCGGGAAATCAGCCATGCCCGGCGTCATCGGCAACCGCTGACGGTCGCGTTGGTGGATGTGGACGATTTCAAGCAAATTAACGACCGCTGGGGTCATCTTCAGGGCGATAAGGTCCTCCTATGGATTGGGAAAACACTCAGGTCTCAGCTGCGTTCAGAAGACATTTTGGCTCGCGTGGGGGGGGATGAATTGGCCATTCTGTTGTCGGATGGCACAGCTCAAAGCGCACGGGTCGTGATGGAAAAAATCCACGATTCGATCCAGAAATCCGTTTATGAATTGGGAGTGTCGGTCAGCGTCAGTATCGGGGTGGCGACCTTTCACCCGGTCCCCGAGACCGTCGAAGACATGCTTCAGGCCGCCGACCGGCAGATGTACCGGGTCAAGCAAAAAGGCAAGAACAATTTGGAATACGCGCTTCTGACATGTTGACATGGCGCGCCGTAACTGACACAACGGGAAAACACTCCTAATCAATCGAGAGAGTCTCAAAAATTCCATGTTAAGAAACTGAAACTGTAGGCCCCGGGAATAAAAAGAACCCGTAACGAGTCTGCTGGTAAAAGGAGGTTCTTATGACAAAAGAATCCATGATAAAAACGAACCAGAAATCGCCCAAGGCAAAGACAGATCATTCTCAAAAAGAAGAAACCCTGAGCCGTCTTTATGCGCTTGAAGGTCTTATGTCGCCTTTTTGGTCATTGCGCCTCGGTTATGGTGAAGCAAGTTCAAGGAACATATTCATCTTACTGGCCGTGCTTTTGGGCGCGCATTTAATCGGTCCGCGCCAGGTCCTGGCCTCCGGCAGTCGAAGCAGCGTTTTCGATCAGCCGGCGGCGGTTGCTGCTGCGCCGACCCCTGAAGCCGGCCTCTATCACCAGGGAGTGGCCGCAACCCAGCAAAAGGATTACACACGGGCGGTCGATCTGTTCCAACAAGCCTTGCAGACGGATTCGCGTAATCCGGATATTTTAAACATGCTGGCTTTCAGCCTCCGTAAATCCGGGCACCTGGATGAAGCATTTGATTATTACCGCCAGGCGCTGGAAATCAAACCTCAATTCCCCGAGGCGCGTGAATATCTGGGTGAAGCCCATCTTCAGGCAGCCCTGCGTGAGATCGAAACGCTCAAGAGTTATGGGGCCAGTGGCCGCGAAGATCTCGAAGATCTCACGAAGGCCTTCAAATCAGCCGCGGCCAGTTTGTAATCAAGGGAGTTGTATGCAAAGAAACGACCTCACGCTCTACGACCGGCTCAGCAATACTTGGTGGGAGCCTCGCGGCACGCTGAATCAGCTCACCGATTTTAATCCTCTGCGGGTGGGTTACTTTGAAGAAGTCGTGAACAGCTTTCGAGATAAATCCATCCTCGATATTGGATGCGGCGGCGGCCTTCTGACTGAGGAATTCGCCAAACGTGGGGCTTCTGTCACGGGAATTGATTCTTCTTATAAATCCCTGTACGAGGCCAAAGCGCATGCCTGTGAAAATGGGCTGGAGATTGATTACCGACTGGGGAACGCCGCCGCTTTATCCTTCCCGGATAAATCGTTCGATATCGTGGTGGCGAGCGAAGTCCTCGAGCATATTGAAAACCTGAATACCGCTCTCTGGGAAATGTCTCGCGTCCTAAAGCCTGGCGGTCTTTTTCTATTCGATACCCCTAATCGGACGTGGCTTTCGTGGCTTTATTTCATCGCCTTCGGGGAAATCCTGAGCCGCCGAATCCCGTGGGGGGCGCACAACCCCCGGATGTTTATCCGCCCGAAGGAGTTGATTCGAAAGCTGTACACCCTCGGCGTGAAGGTGAAAGATATCCGCGGCTATAGCTATTATGGGAGAGGGGCAGATGGCCGCCACCGGTTCCGATTCTCTCGAAGTCCAGCCGTGGCTTATTTTGGTTGGGGAACGAAAGAATGAAAGGCAGCTTCGACGGTCTCCATGAAGAACTCCTGGGCGCGGGTCATGGGCGTGGTGAGCCGCCATATAAAGCCGATTTCGCGTTCGGGCTCTGGGTCGGTTAGTTTCACAAATCGAATGTTTTTTAACGCATGATGCCGAACGGCCATGCGAGGCACAAAAGTGATCCCTCCGCCGATGCCGGCCATGGCCAGAACGGAAGAAAGACTGCTCCCCTGAAACGTGACCCGTGAATCAATCGGTGAAAGCCGGCAATAGGCGAGCGACTGATTGCGGAAACAATGACCCTCCTGCAGGATCAGCAGCGGATGGCTTCGAACGTCCTGCGACTTCATCGACTTTTTCGAGGCTAAAGGACTGCTTCGGCTCACCGCCAGATAAAACGGTTCTTTCCCGATCGACCGGGTGACGAAGTCCCGATCGTGGATGGGGAGGGATACGACCCCAATGTCAAAGCGTGCTTCCCTGAGATACGTCAGGATCTGAGACGTCGTGACATCATGGATTTCCATTTTCAGATCGGGAGCCTTCTTTTGAAGATGAAGGAGAACGGGTGGCAGAAGATAAGGCGCAATGGTCGGGATGGCCCCGATGCGGAGCGTGCCGGTGACTTCCTTGGAACGGCTTTTTACTTCCCCGACCGCCTTGTCGAGTGTGTCCAGCACCATCCTGGCGTGCGTGAGAAACGATTCCCCCGGCGACGTCAGCTTGACCTGGCGGGAGGAGCGTTCGAACAAGCGTGTACGCAGCTCTCGCTCCAGCTTTTGCACCTGCTGGCTCAACGTGGGCTGCGAGATGTGAACGCTCTCGGCCGCGCGCCGGAAGTTCCGTTCCCGCGCCAGGGCGACCACGTACCTCAGCTGCTGGAGTTCCATGATAGATGGTAACTATACAAACTTTTGAGACAATCGATTGGACCAATGACACCGCTATTTTCTAAAGTAGTTTTCAGGAGGAACGACTATGAATTGTTACTGGTGTGAGACTGGACCGAGACCTGGAGGCACACGATTTGCCATCGCAACGGCGAGTGTGGTTTGCGTATCTTGCGGCGCCGGCATTTGTAGAACGCACAGCGTGGCCCAACCCAATCAGAAAGAAATACGATGCGTCCATTGTAAGGAGATGACTCATGGATAATACCCTCGATGCAACGAAGTGTCCGTTCAGTGGTGCGGGACCTAAACAAGGAACAAGCGCGGCCCGACATAATAGCGACTGGTGGCCCCATCAGTTGAAATTGGATGTTTTGCGCCAACACTCTTCCCTCTCCAATCCCATGGGGAACAATTTTAATTACGCCAAAGAGTTCAAGAAGCTGAATCTTAAGGCTGTAAAAAAAGACATCTTCGATTTAATGACCCAGTCCCAGGACTGGTGGCCGGCGGACTTCGGTCATTACGGGCCGTTCTTTATTCGAATGGCCTGGCACAGCGCCGGCACCTATCGCATTTCCGACGGCCGCGGCGGAGCAGGCTTTGGAACGCAGCGTTTTGCCCCGCTCAACAGCTGGCCGGACAATGCGAACCTCGACAAGGCACGTTTATTGCTTTGGCCGGTCAAAAAGAAATACGGAAAGAACATTTCCTGGGCTGATCTCATGATCCTGGCCGGCAACTGTGCACTTGAATCCATGGGGTTTAAGGCCTTTGGTTTTGGCGGAGGACGTGAAGATGTATGGGAACCGGCGGAAGATATTTATTGGGGTTCGGAAATCGGATGGCTTGAAGATAACCGCTATACCGGAGATCGCCAACTTGAAAAGCCGCTGGCCGCTGTTCAAATGGGTTTGATCTATGTGAATCCGGAAGGACCGAACGGAAAACCCGATCCGATTGCGGCGGCAAGGGACATTCGCGAAACCTTTAAGCGCATGGCGATGAATGATGAAGAAACAGTCGCGCTGATTGCGGGGGGACACACCTTTGGAAAAACCCACGGCGCCGCCGATCCTCGCGAGCACGTGAGCCGGGAGCCGGCGGCGGCCGGCATTGAAGAACAAGGCCTGGGCTGGAAAAATTCGTTTGGCACCGGCCGTGGCGCCCACACGATCACAAGTGGTTTGGAAGGAATATGGACAACCACGCCTACGAAATGGAGCAATAACTTTTTTGAAAACTTATTTGGCTATGAATGGGAATTAACCAAAAGCCCGGCCGGCGCGCATCAGTGGAAGCCAAAAGGCGGTAAAGGCACCGGTACGGTTCCGGATGCTCACGATGCCTCCAAGCACCATGCGCCGACGATGCTCACGACGGATCTTTCTTTGCGGTTTGATCCAGCCTACGAGAAGATTTCGCGACGGTTCTACGAGCATCCGGACGAATTCGCGGATGCCTTCGCGCGCGCCTGGTTTAAATTGACCCACCGCGATATGGGACCGATTGCGCGTTATCTCGGACCCGAAGTGCCGAAAGAAGAACTGATCTGGCAAGATCCCATTCCGGCCGCGAACTACAAGCGGATCGATGCCAAGGACATCGCCGCACTTAAGAAAACGATTTTGGCTTCGAAACTATCCGTTTCGCAGCTGGTCTCGACGGCCTGGGCTTCGGCCTCCACATTCCGCGGATCAGACAAACGCGGCGGCGCCAACGGCGCCCGCATTCGTTTGGCTCCTCAGAAAGATTGGAAAGTCAACAATCCTTCCCAGCTGGCCACCGTGCTTAAAACGCTCGAAGGAATTCAAACAAAATTCAACAGCGCGCAGAAGGGTGACAAAAAGGTTTCGTTGGCCGATCTGATTGTGCTCGGCGGATGCGCGGCGGTTGAAAAAGCGGCTAAAAGCGGTGGCTACGATGTCAAAGTTCCGTTCACACCGGGCCGGGGAGATGCGACGCAAGAACAAACGGACGTCGAATCTTTTGCAGTCCTTGAGCCGGCCGCTGATGGGTTTCGCAATTACCTCACGCCCTCGCATAAAACGGTGGCTGGAGAAATGCTCATTGATAAAGCGCACATGCTTAAGCTCACACCGCCTGAACTTGTCGTTCTGCTGGGCGGCATGCGCGTCCTTCACACGAACTTCGACAAATCCACCCATGGCGTCTTCACCCAACGTGCGGAAGCGCTGACCAATGACTTCTTTTTGAACTTGCTTGATATGGGAACCACCTGGCGCGCGACGTCGGAAGCCAAGGAAACCTTTGAAGGCCGTGACCGGAAAACCGACGCCGTCAAATGGACGGGGACACACGTGGATCTTATTTTCGGTTCGAACTCTGAGCTAAGAGCCTTGGCGGAAGTGTACGGCAGTGAAGACTCCGGCGAGAAGTTCGTTCAGGACTTTGTCGCCGCATGGAACAAAGTCATGAACCTGGACCGCTTCGACCTGGCATGATTTCATAGGCACGCTCCGACTTCGGGGCGGGCGGATTTCGTCTTTGTGCTGTAATATGTTGGCCTCTCCGATCACTGACTGAAGTCAGTCCGTCTTCCCGCAGAGTTGGCGCCTGGAGCCCGGGAGATGGTGGCCGTCATGGTTGAAGACGCTCCGACTGTTCAGGTGCTTCGCGGCGAAAACTGAGGAGTCACGATGTCAGGGCAGTTCGCGGTTCGGTCCATCGTCATGATGCCCGTCCCTTCTCTGGGCTTGTCCCGTGTGATGCTCACTCTGCCATCGGATGCGAATTCTGATCGCGTTCGTGTCGCGGTGCTCGTTCGCGGTGACTCCCCCAAGATACTTTCCGCCGCATCAGTGCCCTGGACCGCCAAAGAAAGTAAAATCCACTCATGAACGAGGTGAAACTCATAATGTCCCGATGAACCAGCTTGAGTCCCTGATGGATTTCAGCTGCAAACGTTTTGCCCGCCATGTGGCAACGGGCGTAGAGCCGCTTGGGGCCGGACTTTATGCAAGGTTCCAGTTTTGGATTCACTGGGCTATTTGCCCTTTTTGCCGCCGCTACTGGAAGGAACTTAATGCAATCGGCGAGATCCAGCGGAAGTACAGCGATTTAAGAAGTCATCCTGCCGTTCGAATGTCAGACGTTAAACAACGTTTAAAGGAAAAGCTGACCCGGAGAGATTCATGACAAGTTTCATTCAGACCCCTCCCCGGAATCGACCCGCCGCGGATTTCATTGAAGATTTGGTTGATCGCTACACCGATAATCTGTTGCGCGGCGCTTTCAGCCTGGGATTTCCAGAAACAGAGGCGGAGGAACTGGTGCAGGCGACGTTCGTCGGCTTTATTGACGGATACGACCGGTTTCAGAATCGTTCTCAAGTGCTGACGTATCTGTTTGGGATCCTCTATAACAAAGCACGAGAGGCGCGCCGTCTGCAGAACCGCCACGAATCTATCGATGCAGCCATCGACGCGACTTTCGACAGCCACTTCGATTCCGAAACGCATTGGGACAAGCCCTCGATGGAGGCAATGACCGAAGTGGAAAAGAAAGCCCAAACCTCCGCCATCAGCACGCTTTTACAGGACTGCATGGAAGGTTTATCCAGCATCATGCGGATGGCCTTTACGCTCAAGGAAGTGGAGGGGTGTTCTACGGATCAGATCTGTTCAGCGCTGGAGTTGACTCCCACCAACCTCGGTGTTACCCTTTTTCGGGCTCGAAATAAATTGCGCGAATGTCTTATGGCTAAGGGTGTTGTCATTGCCTGAGGGCAAACATAGCTCGTTCGTTGTAATAAAAAGGAGATGACATGAAAAAACTCGAAGGAAAAGTAGCGGTCGTGACAGGAGGAAACAGCGGTATCGGACTGGCCACAGCTATCGAATTCAGCCGCGAAGGAGCCAACGTCGTCATTTCGGGACGGGATTCCAAAACACTTGAAGCGGCCGCCAAGCAAATCGGCGGGGACGTCCTCGCGGTTGTCTCGGATGTATCGCGTCTGGCGGACATCGACACACTGATCGCTGCCGTCAACAAGAAATACGGGCGCATTGACGTGCTTTTCGTGAATGCGGGAGGCGGGACATTCGCTCCTTTTGAAGCCTATACGGAAGCTCAGTTCGATGAGCAGGTAGGCGTTAATTTTAAAGGCGCATTTTTTACGGTTCAAAAGGCGCTTCCGCTTTTAAACAAAGGCTCCTCAGTGATTTTTAACACCTCCATATCCAACCAACTGGGGATGGCGTCGATGACCATCTACGCCGCCGCCAAGGCCGCGACGCGTTCGTTGGTTCGTACTCTGGCTACGGAACTGCTGCCCAAAGGGATTCGCGTCAACGCGGTCTCACCCGGACCCATCGAGACTCCCGCCTTCAGCCGACTGGGCATGCCAAAGGAGCAGGCGGCCGAAATGAAAAAGAGCATCGCCACGCAAATTCCACTGGGCCGCTTCGGCACGCCGGAAGAAGTCGCGCGAACCGCCGTGTTCTTAGCCAGCTCGGACTCCTCGTTCGTACTCGGCGCGGAAATTCCGGTGGATGGGGGCATGAGTCAGCTTTAATTCCGCTGCGCCTTCGGTGTAATATCGAGACCCTCCCGATCACATACAAGAGGAAGTCATTTAGGGAGATTTCTATGAAACTATTGTCGGCACGGACGCACGGTATTCTGGATTATGTCACGGTGATCGGCTTCGTTTTGGCCCCCGCCATACTGGGCTTTGAAGGACTGCCCAAGATAATTTGTTATGGCTTGGCCGGCATCCATCTGCTGTTGACCCTCTTGACGAACTTTCCTCTCGGTGCAGCCAAGCTGGTCTCCTTGACCCTCCATGGCCTCATCGAACTTATGGTCTCAATCGCGCTGGTGTTTCTGCCCTGGGTATTGGGATTTTCGACAAACCCGGCAGCTCGAAATTTCTTTATCGGCGTTGGAATGACGATCTTTATTGTCTGGCTGCTGACCGACTACAAGTCCGGACTTTCATGAACGTTCGCCCTGTTGTTCTGGCGGGTCTTCTAGCGATTTCTCTTCCGATCTACGGGTGGCAGGCCGACGATGTCCACAAGCCTTCACAGGAGGACCTCAAGAAGAAACTAAGCGCGCGACAATACGATGTGACGCAGAATGCGGGAACCGAGCCTCCCTTTCTCAATGAGTACTGGCACAACAAGGAGGAGGGGATCTACGTGGATGTGGTCTCAGGGGAGCCGCTTTTCAGTTCCAAAGATAAGTACGATTCCGGCACCGGCTGGCCGAGCTTCACACGCCCCCTCGTCAAAGAAAACATTGTGCAGAAAACAGACAGCACGCTGGGCATGGACCGGACCGAAATAAGAAGCCTGCATGCCGATTCCCATCTCGGCCATGTCTTTCCGGATGGTCCGCCGCCCACGGGTCTACGCTACTGCATGAACTCGGCGGCCTTACGGTTTATCCCCAAAAACAAGCTGAAAGAAAGCGGATACGGGGAATATCTCAAGCTTTTCGACAAGTAACACGAGATCGATAAAGGTAAACCGCATGACACTCGCGATTCTGGCTTATCTCGCAGGGATTCTCACCATCTTGAGCCCTTGCATATTGCCGGTGCTCCCCTTTATCTTCAGCCGCGCCGGAGAGCCCTTCCGCCGAAGCGGACTTCCTTTGCTCGCGGGAATGGCCTCGACGTTTGCGGCGGCCGCTACTCTCGCTGTAGTGGGGGGAACCTGGGTGATTCGCGCGAATGAATGGGGCCGGTGGCTGGCCATGGGACTTTTCGCCGTTTTTGGTCTCTCCCTGATATTTCCGAGCATCGCCGAAGTGATCACCCGTCCATTCACACGCTTAGGGGGACGGCTCCATCAACAACAGTCGGAGGATACGAGTGCCGGACGCTCCTTTCTTTTGGGCGCGGCCACAGGACTGCTCTGGGCCCCCTGCGCCGGACCGATCCTGGGATTGATCTTGACTGGTGCGGCCCTTCACGGAGCCAATGTGATGACCTCCGTGCTGCTCTTGGCCTATGCGCTGGGCGCTGCGACATCGCTGGCGGCAGCGCTTGTTGCCGGAGGAAGGTTGCTCGGTGTCTTACGCCGCTATCTGGGCGTCGATCGATGGGTGAGAACGATTCTGGGAACCGCGGTATTGATGGGAGTATCCGCCATTGCGCTGGGATGGGACCGCGGGGTGCTGACACAATTGTCCAGCCTGCACACCGAGTCCCTTGAACAGAAACTCGTCGGCTGGCTTCCTTCCGCCGCCGGGTCTATAACGGATACTAACGCAATGATGATGTCGGAAAAACCGGCAGCCTCCGCCGCATCCGGGGCTCTCACTGACAGGGGTCCTTTGTCCGGCTTAAGCGGCGCTGTAGCATGGATTAATTCGCCGCCTTTGACCTCCGCGGCCTTACGTGGGAAAGTTGTCCTAATTGATTTCTGGACCTATTCCTGCATTAACTGTTTACGCTCTTTGCCCTACATCAAGGCCTGGGCGGATAAATATAAGAAAAGCGGCCTGGTCGTGATCGGGGTCCATACGCCCGAGTTCGCCTTTGAGAAGGAGGTCGCCAATGTGGAAAAGGCCGTGCGCGAACTGGGCGTTACCTATCCGGTGGCGGTGGATAGCCATTACGCCATTTGGAACGCCTTTGGCAATCAGTATTGGCCGGCGCACTATTTGATTGATGGCTCAGGCAAGATTCGCGACCATCACTTTGGCGAAGGCGGCTATGAAGAATCGGAGCGCGCCATCCAGAAACTGCTCGCCGAGCTGAACGTCGCGCCCATCCCGACGGGTACCGTTCACATGCAGGCCCAGGGAGCCGAGGCGCCCAGTCTTCAAGCGGCCGTAGAATCCCCTGAGACCTATATCGGCTATGCGCGCTCGGAAAACCAGGTTGCCCTGCCCTTGCTCAAACGCGATGAGGAAGTGACCTATAAGCTACCCGCGCAGTTGACGCTGAATCAGTGGAGTTTGGGCGGGCAGTGGACGGTCCAGGCGGAAAATGCATCATTGAACCAAGCCCACGGAAAGATCATCTTCCGTTTTCATTCGCGTGATCTACATCTCGTCCTCGGACCGGGGAGTCAGGGATCTCCCGTTCATTTCGTCGTCCGGCTGGACGGTTCATCGCCCCGAGAAGACCACGGGATGGATACCGATGAATCGGGGCACGGGATCATCCAGGAGCAGCGGCTTTATCAGCTCATCCGCCAGCGCAGTAAGAGTTCCATTCTCGATCGCACATTTGAGATTGAATTTTTAGACCCCGGCGTTCAAGCCTTCGCCTTTACGTTTGGATAATCAAGATTCAGAAGTCGCCTTATACGCCTAATATCTTTGACATATAAATCGATATCTTCTCTAATGGCTGCAGGAAAGATCAATATTATTTTAGAAGCGAAAGGGGCTCACATGAAAAGGAACATTTTTGGTTTTGGGGTAATTTTGGCGATATTAACCGCAGCATCTCAGCTCTACGCGGCGGACGCGACTCAGGTAACCTGGTACGGGCAGTCTGCGTTTAAGATTGTGACGCCCAAGGGGCATATTCTTTTCATTGATCCATGGCTCGAAAATCCGGTGAATAAAAATGGAAAAGAGGATCTGGCTTCCATTCATAAGGCCGACTTGATTCTGGTATCCCACGGCCATTTTGACCACGTCGGTGAGGCTGCGGAGATTGCCAAGAAAACCAAGGCGCGCCTTGTAGCGACGTTTGATCTCGGGGCAAATCTCGCGACTTATGGCGGCTTTCCAAAAGATCAAATGGGTTATGACACGTTAGGCAATTTTGGCGGTACTTTGTCGTTTTTTGACGACGAAGTGGAAATCACTTTTGTTCCTGCTGTGCACAGTTCGTCCGTCAATCGGAAGGATTTGGGATTGGGGCCAGAGGAGGAAAATCACTGGGCAGGTTCTCCTTCGGGCTTTCTGATTAAGATCAAGTCGGGTCCCACCATTTACCATACGGGCGACACCGATCTTTTCGGAGACATGGCCCTGTTGCGAAAGTACGGAAACATCGACCTGATGCTCGCCTGCATTGGTGATCACTTCACCATGGGTCCTAAAGGCGCCGCCGAGGCTGTGAAGCTGGTTTCGCCCAAAAGAGTGGTTCCTATGCATTACGGAACTTTCTTACCGATGATGACAGGGACTCCTGAGCAATTTAAGGCAGAGCTAAAAGCCTTAGGTCTTGCTGAAAAACTCTTCCCGATGACCGTCGGCCAGACCGAGCGTTTTTAATGTCGAAAATGAGGTTACTAGCGCTCGCAATTCCATTTGCGAGTATAGTACCTCAGATCTCCTTGGCCGCTGAAATGAAACCCGTTCCCCTTGTTTTGACGCGGATCAACGAAACATTTTATCAAGCGACGGCTGCCCTGGTCGCTGACGTCTTAACTGGAATGGGTCATTCGGTGAAAGTGGTCGACGGCACCCACACCAGCGCCTACAAGGCGATTAAGGAGGGAGCGGCTGACCTTTGCGTCGGATTCTGGCTGCCGACTGGACATGAGAAAGCGTGGAGTCAGGTCAAGGATTCAGTCGTCGAATTATCCACGATCTATGAAGGGGCACGGTTCTTTTGGGCCGTACCCAGCTATATACCTGAGTCCGAAGTGTCTTCCATTGAAGATCTGACGAAACCCTCGGTCAGTGCAAAAATGATCAAGACGATTCGGGGTCTCAGCCTGGATGCGACGATTACTACAGAGTCCATAAATGCGATTGGAGTATACGGACTAAGGGACGCTGGTTATCAAGTGATTCCTGGTCCGTTTGAGCCCTGGAAAGAAGCTTTGAATAGCGCAATCAAAAACAAGGATTGGATTGTGGAACCCTTGTGGGAGCCCTATTACTTCAACCGGATTTATTCGTTAAGGCCGCTGAAGGATCCGAAGAATATATTCAAGGGTAGGAATCGCGTCATTCTTGCCGCGCATAACGGAGTTCGAGAGAAGCTCCCGAAAAAGACCATCGATGCGTTGAATCGGATGCGAGTTCGATTGGAAGACATAACAGATATGGATTTCGATATCAACGTAAATTCTGTTACACCGGAAGTGGCTGCCAGAAATTGGATTAACAAACATCCCGATCAATTCAAAGAGTGGCTCGGCCACTGACCGTGCACAACCTTCCGTCTTTCGCCTTGGCTCCCGTCAGTAGTGGTTTGACGTAGGCGAAATATAGCTTTGTCCTGATAGACACCCGCGCCGCTCTCTCGTACCATACCCTTACATGAAAAATGGTATAGTAGCCATGTTCCCCAGCTTACTCCTGCCATCGGCCCGGCCTTCGATGAGAAACAGCCCAGCAGGAACGATTATGAAGGCGAATACTCCTTATCGTCGCCCCCTACCGCTCCGTGTTCGCTTACGCATGCGACGTAAACCTTTACAAACGGAATCATTCCGGATAGTCGGTGTCGGCGCCTCGGCAGGGGGTCTGGAGGCATTCACCCAGCTTCTCAGGCCTCTTCCGATCGATACAGGCATGGCTTTTGTGCTGGTTCAACATTTGGATCCAGCCCATAAGAGCATGCTCACCGATATCCTCACACGTGAGACTCGAATGCCCGTCCATGAGGTCCGCGACAAAATGACCGTGGAGCCCAATCAAGTCTATGTGATACCCCCGAATTCGCAAATGAGCATCCGCGGTGGCGTCTTGCATATTGTCCCTCGCGAAGAGTCCCGTGAGTCTCATATGCCCATTGATTATTTCCTCCGTTCCCTGGCGGCGGACAAAGGTCCTCGGGCGATCGCGGTCATTCTTTCCGGAGCGGATGCCGACGGGGCTCAAGCGCTGGAAGACATTAAGGCCGAGGGAGGCCTGGTCATCGCTCAGGACCCCACCCTGGCCAAGTTCGACACGATGCCCGCCGCGGCCCTGCGGACAGGCCTGGTCGATTTCATCCTTCCCGCTGAGCGCATTGCGCGGGAGCTTGTCAGAATCGCCGGCGAACCGGTGAACGCTTCTCTGACGCACTCCGCGTCGGAAGAAAAGTTACTGCCCCATAGCGATAACGAATTGGAGAATATTTATGCGTTTCTGAAGCGGGACCGGGGCGTCGATTTTACCCATTACAAGCAGACCACGCTCAAGCGGCGTATCCAGCGGCGTATGCTGGTTCGGCGGGCTCCGACCTTGAAGGACTATATCAAGGTCCTTGCGGCCAATCCCGAGGAAGTGGGGACTCTCTACAACGACCTGTTGATCCACGTGACGAGTTTTTTCCGAGATCCAGAGATCTTTAAGAATCTTAAGAAAAGGGTTTTTCCTCACGTGATCAAGAATCGGTCGTCCAAAGACTTGATTCGAATCTGGGTACCGGGGTGTTCCACCGGCGAGGAAGCGTATTCCATGGCCATCTGCTTGTTGGAATTTCTCGGCATGCGCGCCTCTCAGACACCCATTCAAATCTTTGCGACTGATATCAGCGAAACAGTCCTTCAGAAGGCCCGGGTGGGAATTTACACCGTCCAGTCCATGAGTCATGTCTCCGCGGAACGTCGCCAGCGGTATTTCACGCCGGTCCCCGGCGGTTTCCAGATCAACAAATCCATCCGTCACCTCTGTGTGTTTTCGAAACAAAATGTGGCCAAAGATCCTCCTTTTTCGCGACTGGATTTGATCAGCTGTCGCAACGTGCTGATTTATCTGGGGGCTGTCCTGCAAAAAGAGGTGCTTCAGATTTTCAATTATGCCTTGAAGCCCTCCGGGCTTCTCCTGCTCGGAAAATCGGAATCGCTCAGTCTGTATCCCAATCTGTTTGATCCCTGGGATCCGAAGATGAAGGTCTATTCCAAAGCCGTCACATCGGTCAGCCCGCATGCGTTCTTCAGCACGACCGACTACCCGGTTGAAGCGCTGACCCGGAACAACCCCGGGGGTTCGGAGAACGGCAACAACCCCAACATGCAGAAAGAAGCGGATCAGTACGTCCTCGGGAAATCCGCGCCTGCGGGTGTCATTATCGACGGAGCGATGAACATCGTCCAGTTCCGTGGAGCCATCGGCCAGTATCTGGAGCTGACGCCCGGGACGGCCAGCTTTCATCTTTTCAAACTGGCCAAGGAAGGCCTGCTCCTGGAACTGCGACCGGCCATTCTCAAAGCCAAAAAAGAGAACGCTCCGGTCATATCCCCGGGCTCCCGGGTCACGCAGAACGGCCATTCTAAAAATGTCACGATCGAGGTGGTTCCCCTGCATCAGTCGCCCGCCAACGACCCGCACTTCCTCGTTTTGTTTCTTGAGGCGCTTCCCGCCCTCCCTCCAGCGGGCCGATCCGCTCCGGGCCGTGAAAACAACACCGCCGGGAAAGCCGCCGTGCTGGAGAACACCCGGCTGAAAAAAGAACTCGCCGCGACCAAAACCTATCTGCAATCCGTGATCGATGAGCACGAAAGAATCAACGAAGAACTCAAGTCCGCCAATGAGGAATCCCTGTCCAGCAATGAAGAGTTTCAAAGCACCAATGAAGAACTGGAAACGGCCAAGGAAGAGCTGCAGGCCACCAACGAAGAAACATCGACGCTCAATGAGGACCTGCACAACCGCAACATCGAGCTCAACCGCGTCAACAGCGATTTGATGAACTTGATGAAAAGCGTAGACGTGCCCACCGTGATTCTGGGAAAAGATCACCGTATCCACCGTTTGACCTCCGCCGCGGAGAACGTGCTGAATATGACCCCCGCCGATATCGGCCGGTCGATCCATGATCTCAAGCTCACGATCTCGGTGCTCAATTTAAAGAGTCTTATTGACTCGGTGCTGCGCACCAAGATGCCTGAGCAGCAGGAAATTCAGGATGTGCGGGGTCATTGGTACAACTTGCGCATTCATGTGTATAAAACGTTAGACGACGTCATTGACGGCGTGGTGCTCTCCTTCTCGGATATTCAAACAGCCAAGGAACTTCAAGCGAAGGCGGCGGCCTGGACCGCTGATCTCGAAGCGCGCGTGAAAGAAAGAACGGCGGAGCTGGCGAAATCTCAAAATGCGCTCCTTCAATCTGAAAAGCTGGAAGCCGTCGGGCGGTTGGCGGGCGGCGTCGCGCATGATTTTAATAACTTGATGACGGGCATTCTGGGAATGACCCAGGATGTTCAAAAACGGCTGGGACCTCACAACCCGCACCGCGATGATCTGGAAGAGGTCATCGACGCGGCGAAGAAAGCCATGACGGTCACGAAGCAGCTTCTGGCCTTCGGCCGAAGACAAGTCATCGACCCGCACATCATGAATATCAACAACATTATTCGAGATATGAATAAACTCCTTCAGAAACTTCTAGGCGAAGATATCAATCTCATGACCACCCTGGACCCGCACCTGGGGAATGTTAATATTGATCAGAGCAGTATGGAGCAAGTGATCCTGAACCTCGGCTTAAATGCTCGGGATTCCATGCCGAAAGGCGGCACGATCACGGTTCAGACTGCCAATAGAGAAATCACGCAGGACGACCCGGCCCAACAGATCATAAAAATGGCTCCCGGCCCTTATGTCGCGGTGACCGTCTCCGATGAAGGACTGGGTATAAGTCCCGAGACACGGGCGCATATATTTGAACCGTTTTTCACCACCAAGGCAGAAGGAAAGGGGACGGGATTGGGCCTGGCCACGGTCTACGGTATTGTGAAACAGTCGGGGGGCGGCATTTCACTCACCAGCCAGCTCGGAAAAGGGACCTCCTTTACGATTTATCTGCCGCGTCTCAAAACGAATGCGAAGAACAAACGCCCGGCACCCACTTCTCAGGAAAGTTCGGGCGGGTCCGAAACGATTCTCGTGGCGGAAGACGAGGGCATTGTGCGAAAAATGCTGGTCAGAGCGCTGCGAGAAAAAGGATATACGGTCTTGCATGCGAGCACCGGAAAAGAAGCCGTCAAAATCAGCAATCGCTATGCGGATTCGATCCATCTTTTATTGACGGATGTGATCATGCCCGGAATGAACGGCCGGGATCTCGCGGAATCGATGGTCCAAAAGCGGCCTGGCCTGACGACCCTTTACATGTCCGGCTATGACCGGGAAATCATCGCGCAGCGTGGTGTTCTCGAGCCAGGAACGGCGTTCATTGAAAAATCATTTAGTGCGGAAGGCCTCTGTCAGAAAGTACGGGAGGTTTTGGATGCGGCGAGAAAGAAGGAGCTCCATGCCTAAAATTCAGAGACATGATTTAGACGGTTGTGACGAAGATATCGCCAAGCTTTATCTCAAGACGACGGCGAATCAAATAAAGAAAATGGCAGCTGCCTTGCGTTCAAAATCCCTGGCGAAAATCCCGCCCGTCGCTCACAAACTCTCCGGATTAAGCGGCTTTTTGGAGCTTAAAGCCATGGCCAAACTGTTGCGTGAACTCGAGAAGGCGGCTTTTCGGGATGAACCCAAAGAAGCCGGCCGACTGCTCGGATTGATAGAAGAAGAATTCAGTCAAATCCAGCGCCACAGAACGTCAGGTTCCGGTCGGACTGCAAAATTACAGACGGAATCGCCTTCTCCCGTGTCAAAAAAAAGATTCAAAATCTTCCTTGTGGATGATCACCCGCTCCTCCGCGAAGGGCTCGTGCGCCTCATCAGTCTTCAGCCGGATCTTAAGATATGCGGCGAAGCGGCGACGGCGCACCAAGCGTTGAAAATCATCCCGGTGCTCAAACCGGATGTCGTGATCCTGGATATTACCCTGGCCAGATCGGATGGCATGGACCTCATCAAGGACATGAAGCTGCGGTCGCTCAAGTCGCTGATCCTGGTTCTTTCCATGCATGATGAATTGCTGTACGCCGAGCGCGCGCTGCGCGCGGGCGCAAAGGGTTACCTGATGAAGCTGGAACCGCCGAAAGAAGTGCTCAAGGCCATCCGTCGTATCCTGGCCGGAGAGATTTACGTCAGCGAAAAGATGGCGGCAAAAATGCTCCATAAAATTGCCGCGGGCCAAGCGAACGGAAAAGCGCTCCCCGAGGGATCCCTCAGCGACCGCGAATTGCAGGTTTTTCAATTAATCGGCCGCGGGCGGGGGACCCGCCAGATTGCAGAGGAACTCAATATCAGCGCGAAAACGGTGGAGTCCTATCGCGCTCACATCAAAATCAAGATGAATCTCAAAAACGCCCACGAACTCACCCAGCACGCCGTGCATTGGGTCGAAAGCAGCCACCTCAACTAAAAAGTGCCATAAGGCTTTGACGTACGCCAAATAAAGGTCTCCCGCCTGATATCCAGTCCCGCTCATTTACTCCTACCATAGACCTATCAAATGAGTGAATGGGAGGAACCCACTGTGAAACGACAAAATCATGCCATGAGTATTAAAACCGGCGAACAATGGCCGATCGAAGAGATGAGAGAAAAAACGGACATTCTGCATGAGACCAACGATCACAGAGAGTTCGTTAGACGCATCCTCGCGAAGGCGAAAGCGAGAGAGGGTTTAATATCGGAGCATCACCACCACGCTGTGGCCGAAATCGCCTATGAACTGTGGGAAAAAAGAGGGCATACCCACGGCGCATCCGAGATGGATTGGTTTAAAGCCGAAGAACTGCTGAAACCTCTTGGGTCGCAAAATCTGTTCTTTGCATCCATGGAGCCAGACTTGGATACTCCTGGGAGGGAGATATGAAAAAGATATTGCTCCTTGTGGCGGCATTGAGTGTTTTGTCAGGTTGTTGGTTTCATGCGGGGCCTGTGGGCGGGGGGATAGGTAAAACCAACGCACCCCCCTCACAGACCGGCTAAGGACTCATGCCATTTATAGCCAAAACCGGAAATCGTACGGTCGGCTCGATTATCGCTGTCATAGGATGTTGTGCATTAACCTCGTTTCAGTGGGCGCCCCCCTTTCCGCTTGTTCAGCGTCTGACCATAACTCATGCATTGCCGTTACGGCCACTTCTTTTGCCAGGACCGGTGACGTTGTTTGATGGACTCATCAACGACGCCGCCCGAGAAAATCATTTGGACCCATTGCTGCTCAAAGCGATTATATCCGTCGAGTCCGGATTTGACCCCCATTCCTTGTCGGCAGCCGGTGCTTGCGGGTTGATGCAGCTCATGCCGGACACAGCCAAGCTTTTTCGCATTCACAACATTTATGATCCGAAGGAAAATATCGACGGCGGAGCGCATCATTTCCGCAATCTTTTGGAGCGGTTTTCGCACAATCTTCCCTTGTCATTGGCCGCCTACAATGCTGGTGAGGGACCTATCGCGCAATTTCACGGCATTCCGCCTTATCCGGAAACCCAAGGATACATCCGTCACGTATTGGCAGTTTATCAATCCAACAGGCCCCAACGACCCTAGTGGTTTGACCGATGGAAAATATAGCTCCCTCTCCTGATAGGCGCCCGGATGATTTACTCCTACCATGTAACCAGAAAGACAGCATTAGCGTCCTATAGTGATTTTGATACTGGCCCTGTTGGGAGCTTTGCCCACGTGGCCTTACAGCCGAGGATGGGGATATTTTCCGAGTGGTGGTGAAGGGCTTGTCGTTCTCATTCTAGTCGTCTTACTCTTAACCGGCCGGCTCTAATTCGCTCTAGCGGCAAAAGGGGAAATACAACATGAAACGTGCGATGGACATTGTGGACGCGGATCAGGGCAAAATGAAGGCTGTCATAGACGAATTCGACAAATCAAATGACGACGAGGCCACGCAAATAAGCGCACACAAAGCTCTGACGGAATTAAAAAAGATTCGAAACAAACAACGAAAGTTCTGAGCAGGTAAGAGGAGATTTTATGAATAAGCCAAGACAATTATGGTTGGGGGTCGGCATGTTTCTACTGGCTGCAGTTGCCTGTATGTCCCCTCGTGCATTTGCCGATGGCGGTCCCCTGTCCATCGGAGGACGCGCGGTCGATTATGTGGCCCAGGATGGAAGTGCCGAATATTTGGGCGGCGTTCAGGCGCGGCTTCGGCTGCCGTTATTCTTCGGGGTGGAAGGTTCTGTCGATTATCGGCGCGAAGGGTTCGGGGCGACCACCACGCATCAATGGCCGGTGCAGGTGAGCGGGCTGCTCTTTCTGCCTAAAATCATCGTGGTGCAGCCTTTTTTACTGGGCGGTGTCGGCTGGTATAACACCACCGTGCGGGGACCGGACGGCTTCAGCGCAACCCAAAATCAGTTTGGGCCTCATGCCGGCGTCGGCGCGGAATTTAATCTGAACTCCCGCTGGTTTCTTGACGCCACCTATCGCTATGTGTGGCTGAATAAACTCCATACCGAGAATGCGCGGGGCGTGGGAGAAGATATCCAGGACAGCGGCCACATGATCACCGCCGGTCTCAACTATCGTCTGTAAGGCCCCTGCACACCTGCTAGGATAGGTCTTGTGGTTAGTTCTCCCGATCAACAACCGGTTCGAAACGTCTTGCTGGTGACGACCGCGATGCTGAGTTTCATCAGCTTCTGGCGGGCCTCCGCCATTGTATTGTGCGATCTCGCTTCGACCGCTTACTACATCGGAGGAATTTCCGAGCAGACGATCGGCAAAGCGGCTCCCTGGTTCATCCTGGCGGTGATGCTCTTTTCCTACTGCGTTCGAGCCCTGTATATCGAATCGTGCAGCATGTTTGTCCGCGGCGGGGTCTATCGAGTGGTGAAGGAAGCCATGGGCGGGACCGCGGCGAAGTTATCGGTATCCGCCCTGATGTTTGATTACGTTCTCACCGGCCCGATCAGCGCCGTCTCCGCGGGGCAATATCTGGTCGGACTGCTGAACACGGTGTTGCCGCATGTCCATATCCATCTGAGCCTGCCGAGAAATCTTTTTGCCGTCCTTTTTGCCGTGGCGATTACTCTTTATTTTGGGTGGCAAAACATCCTGGGGATGGAAGAATCCAGCGATAAAGCCCTGAAGATCATGGCGGTCACGACGGTCATGGCGGGGATCATGATTCTCTGGTGTCTTGTCACGCTGGCACAGCGGGGATTTCATTGGCCGCCGCTGGCTCCGATGTTCAGCGATGAGGCGTGGGGCTGGCTCAAGGGATTTAAAGACAAAATCGCGCCTCTGGGGATATTGGGCATTACGATGGCGTTCGGCCATACCCTTCTGGCCATGAGCGGGGAGGAAACGCTCGCTCAAGTTTACCGGGAATTGGAAGCGCCGAAGCTGGAAAACCTGAAGCGCACCGGCTTGATCATTTTCGTCTATAGCCTGCTGTTGACCTCTCTGGTCAGCTTCTTTGCGATCATGATTATTCCCGACAGCGTGCGCCTGTCCCGATATTCCGATAATCTCATCAGCGGTTTAGCGATGTTTTTAAACGGACCCCTGTGGGCGCGGATTGCCTTTCAGGGATTTGTGGTGTTCGTGGGATTTTTGATCCTATCGGGAGCCGTCAATACGTCCATTGTGGGATCCAATGGAGTGTTGAACCGCGTGGGTGAAGATGGCGTGCTGCCCGATTGGCTCCGGCGGCCGCACCCGCGCTTTGGCACGTCCTATCGTTTGATCATCTTGATCGTCGGATTGCAGATTCTCACGCTCATCCTATGTCGTGGGAATATCTTGATCCTCGGAGAAGCCTACGCTTTTGGCGTCGTTTGGAGTTTTGTTTTTAAAGCGTTGGCGGTTCTGGTGCTGCGTTTCACCGAGCCGGAAGGCCGAGAATGGAAAGTTCCCGGCAATATTCGGCTGGGCCGGCTGGAGATTCCTGTCGGAGTGACCCTGATCTTCCTGGTGCTTTTTTCTACAGCCTCTGTGAATTTGTTGACGAAGCGTGTCGCAACGATTTCCGGTTCGATCTTCACGTTAATCTTCTTCGCCATTTTTGAGGTCTCGGAAAGAATGAATCAAAAGAAACAAAGCCAGCCAATTCAGGGACTTGGCGAGGATCACCATATCGATCAAGTGAATCTGGTGCAGTTGGAAAATCTGACGCCGCAAGCGTCTCGTTTAACTAAACCCAACCGCATCGTTGTGGCGGTGCGTGACCCAAAGCAACTTTTTCATCTACAACGGATCCTGGAAGAAACCGACCCGAAACAAACAGACATCGTTGTGATGTATGCCAAACTGGCCAAAAACTATTACCTGGACGGCCATATCCTTCCCACTCCGGATGAACAGATTCTATTCACTCAAATTATCGCCGTGGCCGAAAAAATCGGGCACAGCGTCATACCGCTGATTGTTCCTTCCAACGATCGCTATTATGCCATGGCCAAAGTCGCCTGCGATGTGGGCGCTCAGAAGTTGGTGCTGCCGCCTTCGGTTCTCTATTCGCGAGAGATCCAACTGAGACACATTGCGCTCGCCTGGAAAAGGGCCTGCCCGCAAGGAAAACCCCTGGAAGTCCGGATTATTTCAGAAGATTCAGACGAAAAAATTCAAATCAAAGGTTACGGCGATTAAGGAGAGTAGCTCCCGCGATAGCAGCGGCCGCACCGCCGACCAGCATCCACATCGCTTTGTTCGTGGCGGAGCCAGTGAAGAACCTCGAGAGATCCGAGCTGAATGACTGCGACGCGTTATAACCGGTCACGATGAGTATCACGCCTGCAACCAGCAGGGCCAATCCGATAGCTTTATTCATAATATCTCCTTCTTAGTTTTTAAACACCTTTCCGCCGCATATAACTCACCAGCTTCAGTAACACGATGGAGCCGATCACAGCCATGATCAATTGACCAATTAAACTGTAGGCTTCTATCCCGAGCAGGCGGAAAAGAAATCCACCCAGGAGCGATCCGACAACGCCAATGACCAGATCGCCGACGACTCCGAACCCACTGCCTTTTGTCAGACGTCCGGTAATGTAGCCCGCGAGCATACCGATCAGTAAAAACCACACAATATAGAGTTCCATGAGGTTTGCCCTCCCTTTACAGTATTAGAGCTTATTCCCGATCTGCTGTCTGTCAGCATTTGGTGTAGTCCTTCCGTAGTGGTTTTGCCGATGAGAAATATAGCGCTCATTCCTGATGGGCATCGGCGCCGTTCCGGCGTAACATGTACTTCTAATAACGAAAGGGAGGGCTATATGGATACGAATCGAAAAATGACGGAGACAATCTCAAAAGATGGAGACGGCATTCGGGATCAAGTCGTTGAAATCGCGAATAACGCCATGGAAAAAGGCCGTGAGGCCTGGAACGACCTGCGCGATCAGGGGCAAGCCAAGCTCTCCAAAGCGCAAAAGAGCGGGAAAAAAGCCTGGGAGGACACTCAACAAGTCGTCCAACGCCATCCTGGGAAAGCCGTTGCCATCTCCCTCGCGGTCGGGGCAGCCATCGGCGCCCTGTTTTCGTTCCGGAAAAATAAACCCGAACCAACGAGCAAACCCTCTTAGCCGTGAGGAGTTCATGTGAAACCAGCCGGCGTTTTACGATGCATTCGCAGGCTCACACTCGGTAAAAAGTAATCCGCCATAGAGCTTTGACGTACGCCAGAAACAGCCCTCCCGTCTGATAGGCAGCCGCCTCCAGAGCGCGTTAGTAACCTTACAGGGGCTGGTTGTTCTAATGGATGCATGCTAACGGCCCACCGTTACCGGTGATGTCAAGGTCAGGATCCAACTTATTCGTGAACAAACCAGGGAAAAAAGGAGGCCTTTATGTCGCGCATCTTGATCGTGATTCTCGTCCTGGCTCTCATCGGGGCATTGCCGACCTGGCCGTATAGTTCGGGTTGGGGATATTATCCCAGCGGGGGCTTAGGATCCGTCGTGGTCGTGTTGTTGATTCTTATTCTGTTAGGGAAGCTGTAATCCGCAGTTCGAATAAACTAAAGGAGATTCTATGAGTGACAACGATAAAGTCAAACATGCCGTAGAAAAGAACGCCGAACGAGCGACCGGCTTGCTGGATGAGGCGAAGGAACGGTTTTCGGACTTCGCCGATGACGCCCGGGCCAGGGGAGAAAAACTCATCGCCAGAGCCAAAGACCGTGGAAACGAACTCTGGGATGACGCGCAAGAGCAAGGGAAAGACACCTGGAAAGACATCACCACCGTGATTCGCAAGAATCCGGGAGCAGCGGTGGGTTGTGCTCTCGTCGCGGGAGCGGTCCTGTACGCCTTATTCGGCCGGCGGGAAGACTAATATGGTCAGCGGCTACCTGAAAAAGTTGCGATCTACCCGGGGCGGCGTCGGCTATATTGTGCTCTGGCTATTGGGCGTGCCTTTGCCCGTGTTGCTGCTTATTTCATTGCTGCGTGGCTGCAACTAGCGGATTCACTCAAATAATTCAAAGGAGAAAATTATGAGCGAAACCAGTCAAGTCATCGAGGCTGAAAAAGGCAAAAACCTCAGTCCTCAAAACCTTCACATTCGTCTGCGTGTTGTGGAAATCGTTCTCTTGATCTCGGTCAGTCTCAACCTGCTTCATTGGTATGTGGCGGGTGAACGCGACCAGAATCTGCAAAACCAGGTGAATAACGTGCAACAACAAACCGGCGTCCATTAGCGTTGCGCTGATCCCGTAACGTGAGGTGCTCTTAAGGCGTCTAATAAAGTGATCGAATGAATATTAAACTCAACTTAAAAGGGAGATTTATGAAAAAACATACGCATTTCGCCGTTATCACGACCGCCGCATTATTCTCTGCCGCCTTCGCGTTCGCCGATATGAACGCCGCGGACGTCTTGAACACTCTTCATCAAACCGACCGCATGGAAATTCACATGGGCATGATGGCGCAGGACAAGGGGTCCACCAGCGATGTCAAGGATTACGGGAAAACACTGGTTAGCGACCATCAGGACAACGATAAGAAGGTGACCGACCTGGCGGCCAAGGAAGGAATTACGCTCAAGTCGGCCAAGCCCGGGATCATGGATGAAATGGAAATGAAACATTTGAAATCACTCTCTGGGAGCGATTTTGACCAGAAATTCGCGAAAGAGATGATCAATGACCATAAGAGCAATATTGCGAAGCTGCAATCCGCTCAGGCCTCGACGAAGCTGCCGGACGATGTCCGCCAGCTGGTGGCCGACACGCTGCCCGCCCTCCAGAAGCATCTGGAAACCGCCCAGAAAATATACGGACAGCCCTCCTAGGCTACCGTAAGCCGATCGGACCGTTCACCGTTGTAAAAGAACCCACGGAGAAATCCGTGGGTTTTTGTGGTCAGCTTTGGGCCTCCTCACGGCATACTGGTTTTACTGATGAGGAATATAGCTCTTCCTCCTGATAGGCATCGTGGCCTTGCCGGCGTAAACTATAAGTGAGGAATTCTAGTGAAACCAGCCGGCGTTTTACTGATCGGAATAAGCACAATGATCGCATGGCCGCTTTGGGCGGACCCACCGGTTGCGCCCGGGAACGTTCAAACCCAGGAGTCACCCTATCTGAAAAGGCACGAGAAAAACCTGAAGCGAATGCAGGCCGACCGCGATGTCGATAACGAAAATACGCGGCAGGCACAGGAGGAATACCGCCAGGGCACGGTCGAAATGTCCGGTCACGTTGAGCAACAGCGGCAGGACGTCGAGAATCTGAAGTCTGTTGAAACTCAGGTCGCGGCCGGCCAGAACCAGAAGACGCTCGCCCACCAGTCCTACAAAGATACCGTGCGGAAATATGGGTCGGAAGATCCAAGATCCACGGTCGCCAAGAAGAGCTGGAAGCAAAGTCAACAGGCGATGGATCCGCTCCTTGAAAGCCGCCAAACATTAAAGGACAATGTTCACCGTGGGGGGCGGCAGGTGCATAATGACAAGACCGTTCTCGACTTCAAGAAACGAGCGATGCATTCGAATGCTCGATACCGCGCCGGTGACGACCGCAAAATCCAGCAGGAAGAAAAGAACATTGCCGACGATCGCAGGGCGATGACCGAAAGCGTTCAAACGTCCGAACTGCCCAGCAAATAGTCTCCTGCCATACTTTACCCGAGAATCATCCGGATGTCGTGTGCGGCGCCGTCATCGCTGAGAAGGATGGCTGCGCCACCGCGGACGGGCTTGCCGTCGACTTCAACGGAATGGATGCCCCGACAAACGCCTTTGGGATTGAGTACTTTGACGTCGTAGCGGCTCGAGTGATAACGGAACGACAGGTCAAACTCCGGCCAGTCCCTGGGGATACAGGGGTCCATATAAAGCGTTGTTCCTCGGAGACGGAAACCCAGGATCGATTCCACCCCCGCGCGATACATCCACCCGGCGGCGCCTGTATACCATGTCCAGCCTCCGCGGCCGATATGCGGTGGGACCGCATACACATCGGCTGCCATGACGTACGGTTCGACTTTGTACCGTTGGATATCGGCGCGAGTGCTTCCATGATGAATGGGATTCAACAGAGTGAACAGTTCTCCGGCTTTATCGCCATTGCCCAAGGCCGCAAATGCGAGCACGGCCCATACAGCGGCGTGCGCATATTGCCCGCCGTTTTCACGCACGCCCGGCGGGTAACCTTGAATGTATCCCGGATTCGGCACCGTCTGGTTGAACGGGGGAGTTAGGAGAAGCGCCAACCTTTCCGGTTTTTGAATCAGCCGCTGATCTAAAGCCGCCATCGCGCGCGCGGCCCGTGCGGGATCGGCGGCTCCGGACAAGACGGCCCAGGATTGAGCAATGGAGTCAATCTGGCATTCCTTGTTGGTGACCGAGCCCAGCGGGGTTCCATCATCGAAATAGGCCCGGCGATACCAATCGCCGTCCCATCCATGCCGTTCGACCGCCGCTTTAAGCTCACCCACGTGCAGACGCCATTTCTCGGCCCGGGCGCTTTCGCCGCGCGTCTCAGCTCGTTTGGCAAACTCGTACAGCGTTGTATGTAAAAACCAGGCCAGCCAGATGCTTTCACCTTTTCCTTCATATCCTACGCGATTCATCCCGTCGTTCCAGTCGCCCGTCCCCATGAGCGGAAGACCATGAACGCCGACAGAAAGACTGTGGTCCAGGGCAAGCGCGCAATGTTCGAATAAAGTCGCGGTTCGTTCCGACGTTCCGGGCTTGAAGTAAGAGTCGTCCTGGTCCGGGGGGACGGCCTGACCTTCAAGAAAGGGCACAGACTCCTCTAAGATACCGGCGTCCCCGGTTACCTCGATGTACTGGTTGACGACATAGGGCAGCCAGAGCAAATCATCCGAGATGCGAGTACGGACCCCTCGGCCCGTGGGGGGGTGCCACCAATGTTGGACATCGCCTTCTGGGAATTGCCGCGCCGCCGCTCGAAGGATTTGTTCACGGGCCAGGTCGCGACGAGACACCAGAAACGCCATCACATCCTGTAATTGATCCCGGAACCCATAAGCGCCGCCTGCTTGATAGAACGCCGCGCGCGCCCAGATCCGGCAGGCCAGCGTTTGGTAGAGGAGCCAGCCGTTGAGCATAACGTCCATGGCGCGGTCCGGCGTGCGCACCTGGACGGCTCCTAAAATATTTTCCCAATGCCGCTGAATGTCGGAAAGTAGAGCCTCCACGTGCACCGTCCGGTACCGTTTTAGGAGATCGATCACTTGCGGACGAGTCGCCTGTCCGAGCAAGATCACAATATCTTTTTGGGCTCCAGGACGAAGCTCGATGACCGTCTGAAGCGCCGTGCAGGGATCGAGGCCCGCTCCGACACGACCTGAGAGCGGGCGCCGCCCTTCCAGCGCGGCGGGATGATCCAGCGTTCCATTGCGTCCCAAAAATTCCGTACGATCCGCCGTCCAGGATTTTTGAGCTACGGCCATGTCCAAGAAAGCGATCTGCTCGCCAAATTCAGTATTCCAGGGATTGCGGGCCAGAATCGCGCCTGTCCCTTCATCCCTTTCGGTGATGATAAAAGGGACAGAAGCCGGGCGATTGGTCCCCAACACCCATTCGACATAGGCTGTCACGGAAATCCGGCGCGTGCGCTTGGAGTCATTCACAAGACGCAATCGGGACATTTTAATCGGGTCCTGAAGCGAAACGATTTGCAGAAGCTCGCCACGTATCCCGTGTGAGACATGCTCAAAACGACTGTATCCTTGCCCGTGCCGGGAGGTATACGGGGAATCTTCTTCGCGAATCGGCAGCACCGTCGGCGTCCAGAGATCGCCGGTTTCCTCGTCACGGATATACAACACTTCCCCCGGAAGATCGCTCACGGGGTCGTTCGACCAAGGAGTGAGCTGGTTTTCGCGGCTATTACCCGCCCATGTGTAGCCCGCGCCGGACTCCGACACCTGAAAGCCAAATGCCGGATTGCTGATGACATTGATCCAGGGCGCCGGCGTCCATTGGCCCGGACCCAACGTCGTGACGTATTCGCGCCCCTCTTCGGAAAATCCACCGAGACCATTAAAGAACTGAAGCTGCGAGCTTTCCTTTAAGGGTTCAATCGCCGATGTCGTTTTCGGCTTGCGCAAGAGAGACAGGGATTCCGCGGCCTGGAAAGACCCTTCCAAACGCTCCATCTGCTGAGCCAGCGTCCCGTGGTGGGAAAGAATAATGATCCGCGCCGCCGTCATCAAAAGAACCTGGTCGTCCGCAGAGAGCCGTTCCGCGCGCAGGACAAAAATATCACCGTCGGTCATATGCACCTCTTGCCGGAGCGTTTGCTGGTTAGCGCGCACAAGACTTTCAAGCATGTTCTGCAGCTCTGACGAATAAGAGGCTGCTTTTTCATTCAGGATGACCAGATCAACGGCCAGATTTTTCAGGCGCCAATATTCGTGTGCGCGCAACACCTCGCGAACAATGTCCCGATCATCTTCTTCATCGATGCGGACGAGAACGATGGGGATGTCGCCGGAGATGCCGTACGCCCAGAGACCAGGCGCCCCGCGGCGGTTGCGCTCCAGCACAGCCGGCGAAGGACGAAGACCCGCTTCCGAATAGAGGATCCGACTGGCCATGTCCTGGAATAAGTGAGCCTCGCCCGGCTGGATCCCGAGGTAATGCTGCTGAATATGAGCCTGGGCCCATGCCAGCGTTACCGTGCGTTCGAACATGGCCAGGTCGTGATATTTATCGGCCAGCACCAGAATTTCTTCCCGCGAGGACGCCATCATCGTTGTGAAGATGACCCGCGCGGTCTCTCCCGGCTCCAAGTGGATTCGTCGGCGCAGACTCACCACGGGATCAAGAACCGCCCCCACCGTATTCGATAAAGGTTTTCCATCAATAACGCATTGCGGGGTACGAATTGTGCGGCCGCGGCCGAGGAACCGCGCGCGGCTCGATTCATATTGCAGCTCGCCATCGGTCACACCGTCCACCACAACGACATGTCCAGCCCAAAGCGGCGGATCCTCAGGCGATCGCGGACGGCGATGGCAGATCAGCCCGGTCACTTCCTGGACGAACTCCGTCTGCACAAACAAATTGGAGAAAGCGGGGTGCGCAAGGTCCGCCGCCGGCGTCGCCAACACAATCTCTGCATAGGAGGTCACTTCAATATCCCGCGCGTGCGTCCCGGAGTTCTTAATCGTCACGCGGCGGATTTCCGCGTCATCCTCCGGCGACACCACCACTTCCAGAGTCGTCAGGATAAACCCGTCCCGCCGCACAATTTCGGCGCGATCCTCAGAGAAGTCGACTTCATAGAGATCCGGTTCGATCCCCGTCGGCTGGTAGCCGGCCGACCAGACATCGCCTGTTTCCGAATCGCGAAGAAAAATATAGGTCCCCCAGGGATCGCGCGTGGTGTCTTCGCGCCAGCGCGTGACGGCCAGATCGTGCCACTTCGAGTAACCCGAGCCGGCCGCGGTGATCATGACACTGTAGCGACCGTTGGACAGCAGATGCGTACGCGGAAGAATATCGTGGGGAGAATTAAAGCGCCGAAGGACGAGGGGAACGAGCGACCGGACCTCGCCCTGCGTTTCCTCGATACGCACGCGCGCCAGGGGAACATCGCGCGGCGTGCGCTCCTGCAGGAGAAGTTCGGTGGCTTGAACCATCGGTTCGGCGTGGAAATCCTGACAAAGGACACCGCGATAGAGCACGTTGGCCAGGGCCACCAGGGACATGCCTTGATGATGAGCCATATATTCCCGAACCACCGCCACCTTCTGATTTTCAGGCAGCCGGGTTGGCGTATAATCGAGCGCCTCGTAAAAGCCGTAGCGTCCTTCTCCGCCGGCCGCACTGAGCGTCCGGAAATTGTCGGCGGCGGCGGACGGGTCCACCATGGCAGCCAGGGCCGTGGCGTAGGGAGCCGCGACGAGGTCCTGGGAAAGACCGCGTTTTAAACCCAATCCTGGAACACCAAAATTACTGTACTGGTAAGTGAACTCGAGATCCTGCGCATTGTAGCCGGATTCCGACACACCCCAGGGAACGCCTCGTTCTTTGCCGTAAGCAATTTGCCGCCGGACGACTGACCGGCAGGTTTGATCCAGGAGACTTCCGGCGGGCGGACGCATGACCAAAGAAGGCATCAGGTACTCAAACATCGAACCCGACCACGACAGGAGCGCAGAATCAAAACCTATCGGAGTCAGCGAACGCGAGAGATGAAACCAATGAAGGGCGGGAACATCGCCCTTGGCGATCGCCATAAAACTCGCCAGCCGCGCTTCCGACGCCAGAAGATCGTAATAACTGGGATCCAATTTCATATCGGCCATTTGATACCCGATGGAAAAAATCTTTTTAACAGGATCACAAAGGAATCCAAACTGCATGTCCTGAACCCATCGATGGCAGGTTCGGGATATGAGAAAGAGCCGGCGAACCAGGGCGGGCGATAGATCTTCGCCGAGCTCAAAATCATTCGCGTGACTGTGAAGCTGATGCCGTAAAAGCTCCGACCATATCAACACCTCGCTTTTAACGTTGTCCCCGAGATTTTCGTCCAAGGCACGTGCGATATCGACCAGCGTGGCGGCTTTATTCTCCAGACCGGTCAAAACATCGCGCCAGGGCGCCCTCGCCGGAAATTCCATCGAAAGACTTTGCCGCAGATCCGAGATAGCGGCCTCCAGCTGTCGTCCGGTCGCCGTTTCGGTGCGGCGGCTGTCCACGAGGCTCGCCGCAGCTTCTGTCATCAGGGTCAGGACATCTTCCGCGCCGATAAAAATCTCGGCATGGCGTAAAGATCCCTCCCCCAGGGCGCGGCATGCATTTCCCACCGTCCATAAATGACCCGCCAGATTGCCGCTGTCTACCGTCGAGATATACAGCGGTTCTAAAGGGCGAAGGTCCCGCGTGTCGTACCAATTGAACAGATGGCCCTGATGCCGTGGGAGCGATTGGATCGTGGCCAGGGTGGATTCCAGCCGTTCCACCATCTCTGAGACGCCGAGCCATCCGAAGCGGCGTGCTGACACGACGGACAAAAGATAAAGGCCGATGTTGGTCGGGGAGGTGCGGCGCGCCAGCACGGACTGCGGAATTTCCTGGAAATTATCCGGCGGCAGATGGTGCTCTTCGGCGGTGACGAAGGTTTCGAAGAACCGCCACGTCCTTCGCGCGATCAGCCGGAACAGATGACGGTCTTTCGCGGAAAGCCGCCGCAGGTTTTCCGTTCGGCTGCGCAGGCTGATGCGCTGCGCAATCCAGGGGCAGAGGATCCACAGAAAGACGAAAGGAAGACTGGCCCAGCGCAGCGCCGCCGCCCCGAAAAGAAATGTCAAGACGACGGTCTTAAACGCGAGAAGGGGGACACTTTTCATGCGCCGGTAAAAGGCGGTTGTTTTGTAATCGTAGAAGTCCTTCGAGTGTGCCGTCGTCGTCCATTCGAGGAGATGGCGGTGGCTTACCGTCAAACGATATAACGTGCGGACAATGGCATCGGTCATCACCCACGCCTGGTGCGCCAGGAACACAATCGCCAGGCTAATCTGCCAGAAGGCCAGACGCAGGTCTGTCCAGACTCCTCGCAAATGGCTGCGCATCGCTACGTGACGCCGGCGCGGCAGGAAATCGATCAACACCGGCAACAGCGGCGGGAGAGCGATCGTCGTTAAAATGGATCCCATCCAGACTCCGGAGGGAGCATAACGAATGGTCCAGGCGCAAAGGAACGCCAGGTAAGCGCTCGGGACCGACAGAGACCGGCGCAGGTTGTCGATCATTTTCCAGCGACTGATAACGGGAAGCCGGCCGCGAAAAATAAACGGAAGCAATTGCCAGTCGCCCCGGGTCCAGCGATGGGTACGAGCCGCAGCGACTTCATAATGGGAGGGGAATTCTTCGAAGAGTTCGATGTCCGTTACCAGGGCTGTCCGCGCGTAGAGACCTTCGAAGAGATCATGGCTGAGGAGAGTATTTTCAGGAACGCGTCCGGCGAGCGACGCTTCGAACGCGTCGATATCGTAAATTCCCTTTCCGACATAAGACCCTTCTTTAAAAAGATCCTGATACACATCAGATATCGCGAAAGCATAAGGGTCGATCCCCGCGGAACCCGAATAAATTCTTTGATACAGGGAACCCCACCCCGTCGTCGGCAGGGTTGCCGTAATACGCGGCTGCATGATCCCGTAGCCTTCGACAACGCGTCCCACGTCTGGATCAAAACGCGGGCGATTGAGCGGGTGAGCCATGGCGCCGACGAGGCGATAGACCGCGCCGCGAAACAACCGCGTATCGGAATCGAGGGCAACGACGTACCGGATGCCTTCCGGCGGGACGCCAGGGTCCAGGAAGGATGTCGCCGTATCGCCGCGTAGCCAGCGGTTCAATTCATGAAGCTTGCCACGCTTGCGTTCCCATCCCATCCACACGCCCTCCGAAGCATTCCATTGCCGGCGACGTTGAAAGATAAAGAAGCGCGTCCCTCTCTCGTCATTCCCCGCGGTCTCTGGCGGGGAATCTATCATGATGGATCCTCCGCCAGTGGCCGCGGAGGATGACGAATGATGGCCAGGGTATTTTTCATTGAGCCGCCGTATGCCTTCTCGAGCGGAGGCCAGAAGAGCCTCGTCCTCCGGCATATGTTCTTGCGCGGCATCGGTCCAGTCCATGAGCAGCGCGAATTGCAGATGGCCTTCCGGGTTGCTGAGGTAATGGATTTCCAGGCGCTCCAGGTTCTCTTGAAGGGTCGTCGGCGACGTGAGGAGAGTAGGCATGACCACGAGAGTTCGAAATTCCTCCGGGACACCCGTGGAAAAATCCATTTTCGGCAGGACCTGCGGGCCGAGCGAATCGGTGACGAAACGATTGACCAGCGCCACCGCTACGTCGGAGGCGGGAATGAGCGCCAGGATCGCAAAGGCGGCCAGAGCCAGAAAGCTCATGCGCGCGAGATAGCTTTCGTACAGAGGAATCGTCAATAAAAGTGCGGTGACAATGGCCAGAGATCCAAGATACGCCGCGGTGGCCCGGGAGATATAGAAGCGCAAGAGGCGCTGCCGTAAACGAACCTTGAATCTCAACTCCTTTTCAAAGTTAAAGCGACCCGCGGAAATTAGATAGTAACCGGCATCCCGCTTCCGGCGGTCCGGCGCGGCACGGGCTGCTTCAATGACCCGCCGAGCCACCTCCACTTCAGCGAGGCCCGACCCGCGCGACAATTGTTCAATCGCGTGACGGTACAGATCACGGGTCGGAAAATCGACCGCCGCAAAATCAGAGCCTGCGCGCAGGATCCCATCCACCACCGAAACGTCCTCGAAATATTGGGCCCAGTCCATGGACGTCAGGAGCCGCATGCTCGTAATGACGTTGCGCACCGTCGTGTTCATGGCGGTCTGCTCTTGATGCTCGAGGCGGACGATCTCCTCAGCCGTCGTCTGCTGATCGGCCAGTCGGCGGTCGAGCCACTCGAGAGCCTCCGTAACGCGTCCTTCCTGGTCGCGAAGCCGCATCACCAGCTGAACGGCAAAAGCGCGAGGCAGCGGGCCGCGTTCGAAAGGACGCAGCGCCGCGCCGGCGTCGGCGGAAGCGCGGCCTTTGAGCCCGAGAAGAGCGTCGGCCAGGGTATCCGCTTCTTGACAAGCGGCCTTGCTCGCCACCATCGTTTCCGTCAGCCGGCGCAGGTTTTCGACTAGGACGATTCGGAGACTGATTGCCAGAGCCCAAATTTCACCAATATAGAGCGGTTCTATTCTTTGGTAGGCGCGAACAAACCGGCGCAGCCAGTCGGGATCAACGCGACTGTCGGTGTGGGCGACGAATGCCCAGGCGACGCCGAAAATTCGCGGATACCCCTGCAAATGTCCCTCGGCCAGCTTGGGTAGCTCACGGTAAAAACCGGGCGGAAGATCGTCGATAATTTCGCGGATTTGTTCTTCAACGACAGGAAAGTTATCGATCAGCCACTCGGCCGCGGGCGTAATCGCGTGATCTACGCCGATGGCCCGCGAGATAGCGCGGTAACCCTCCGTCAGAAGACGCTGATTCTCGCGGAGGCGGGGAAACAGTTTTTTCGCTTTGGACCCTTTGGATGCCGTCCGCTGGGCGGCGGCCAGGCTTTCCGCATGCTGTTCGAGCCTTTCCAGACTGAATAGCTCGGCGCGGATCGGGTCTCTAGACGGGTTCATACCAGAAACGAAATGTCATTTCCCATTGTAACAGTCTGCGCTCCATTCGTCCCTAGGGGTTTCACGTATGCCAGATTTAGGTCTCCCGCCTGATAGCCAACCTCCTTGTTTACTCTTACCATAAAGTTGTCAACATATTGAATCGGAGGTACTCATCATGCATCCACCACATCTTCGTGGAAGTTACAAAACCAAAGTACAAGAGCTGCACGACGATAATCGGGAATGGGCGAAAAGCCAGGACGCGGCCTACGATGGAAAGACGGCTGAATATGGCTACAGCCACATGATCATGGACTTGCTGAAGCCACCCGTCAGCCTGGGCATGAAAGGCGGAAACATCAATCGCGGACGACAACGTTAACAGATAAGTAAAGCGGTTCCTGCGGAGAAGTCGTGGCTGATCATCCCAGTTCCCATAGACCGGTGCCATGGCCGACACGGCTGCGACGCCTGGTCATTGCGAAAAGTAGATCACTTTCCAGCGTTATCTACAAATCTATTGGTCAACGGATATGCGCGCTCACACCTGGTCCGCACCCGCCTCTTCCTCGGGATCTCCTGATCATTAGACAGGAACAATTTATGACCGATTGCGCCCTGCGGTCGGCTGTGCAGGAATCCCAGGCATGGGATGAACTTGAGATGAAAAGACGGCAAGAGCTCGGGGATGTTTGCTACTTGGTCTTTGTCGGAGAACGCTGTGTGCATTACTCCTGGATTACGCAGCGGCAACGGAACATCACCGAAATCGGATTTGAGGCCACACTCAAGGACAAGAACTACTGGATTTATGATTGCTACACCACGCCGACGTATCGAGGTCATTCTATTTATCCTCACGTTTTGACAAGAATTCTGGAGGACGTCCAAAATAAAGAGGGCGAAAGGGTCTGGATTGACGTCCGGGATTCCAATTATTCCAGTGTAAAAGGCATAGCGAAAGCCGGATTCATCGACGTGGCCCTTCTGGAGAAGAAGATCTTATTCTCGAGTATCGTCTTACTTCGTCACAAATCAATTCTCAATCCCCCGTTGGGAAAGCTGCTCGATCAGATGCCGTGCCATTTCAACTGAATCTAATCGACCTGGGTAAGTTATTGATGTGCCTTTATTTCATCGTCTCTCGTGTCCTGATTCGCTACAGCGGTTTTCTTGTTGTATTTATGCATCTCTTTATGCGCATCGTGCATGCGCTTCTTAGCGTCTTTGGTGACTTGGCTGTCCGCGCCATTATCCTTGAGAGACTTTTCGTAGTCCGCTTTGGCTTGCTTGAAAGCGACCTTGGCTTCCGCGGCTTTCTGACTGTTTTCTTGGCTGTCTTTTATGTCTCCTTTAACTTCCATGTTTGTATAGGCATTCACTGGATGTTCCACGGGATTGTTGTTATTGCCGGTCGCATTGGTATCGTCTGCCCAACAGCCCATCCCAGTCCCCATGATTGAAGCCATCAGGATAAGACTCGTCATTTTCTTGTTCATTGATCCCTCCTAGGATTAAATTATTACCTTGTTGCTTATTTTCACTAAAGGCCGGCCCTTTGCCAATCAGGCCGAAACGCTATCTTTCGCGTCCTTAAAACTACTCATGTGCGGGTAGGTCAAAAACCGATACAGGCAAAGCGGCAAATCTGTCAAAATAGGTCATGGTGAACTCCCCGCATCGCGTGGTCATAATCGGAGGTGGATTCGGCGGCCTTTACGCCGCGCGCGCCTTAAAACACGCCCCCGTCCAGGTCACGCTCCTGGACCGGCGGAATTTTCATCTCTTCCAACCTCTGCTCTATCAGGTCGCCACGGGGACACTCGCCCCGGGGGATATCGCCTCGCCAATCCGGCTGGTCCTTAAACGCCAGGTCAACGCCCGGGTGCTCCTAGCGGAGGTGATAGACTTTGACATCGAGGCTCGCCGCGTGCTCCTGCGGGACGGGGAAAAAATTCCCTACGACACGCTCGTGCTGGCGGCCGGTTCGGAAACGAACTATTTCGGCCATGACCCGTGGCGTCCGCTAGCGCCGGGATTAAAAACAGTCGAAGATGCTACGACGATGCGCTCGCGGATCCTCATGGCCTTTGAAAGCGCCGAGCGTGAAGCGGACCCGGCCAAGGTCGCTAGCTGGCTCACATTTGTCATCGTCGGCGCCGGACCGACCGGGGTCGAACTGGCGGGAGCTCTGGCGGAGGTGGCGCGAAAAACGCTTCGCGATGGCTTCCGTCATATCCAGCCGGCCAACGCGAGGATTTTATTGATTGATGCGGTCGACCATGCTTTGCCCACCTATCCCCTATCTCTCTCAATTAAAGCGGAGGAAGCCCTCAAGCGTTTAGGCATTATCCTTCGCACAAAATGCCGCGTTACGGATGTCCGGCCCGGTGAGGTGGTGATTGAAGAAGGGGGGAAGACCGAAACGATTCCCACGCAGAGCGTTTTATGGACCAGCGGCGTACGCGCGTCTCCCCTGGGAGAAGCCCTGGCCCGAGCGTCCGGGGCCGCCATCGATAAAGGAGGCCGGGTTCTTGTTGAATCCGATCTGTCTCTCCCGGGCCATCCGGAAGTATTCGTGATTGGCGATCTAGCCAACCCCAGTGCCAAAGAACAGCAGAATATACCCGGTGTCGCACCCGCCGCCATGCAGGAAGGTCAATATGTAGCTGATTTAATCGAAAACCGGCTCAAGGGCAAGACGGTCGGGCCTTTCCGATATCAGAACCACGGCAGCCTGGCCACGATCGGACGAAATAAGGCGGTGGCCGATTTAGGATGGCTGAAGTTTGATGGTTTTCCAGCGTGGCTGGCCTGGGCGTTTGTCCATATCTTTAAACTTCTCGAATTTGAAAACCGGTTTCTCGTGATGATCCAATGGGCCTGGAACTACCTCAACTGGCGCCGGACGGATCTTTTAATTACGACCCCTCGCACACCGGCCGCGCCGACGCGGGAAAATCCACCGCATGCCTAGATGCAGACTGCTGCGGTTAAAAGTAACTCAGAATGTTATGAATCGAGACGTCGGTGCGCTGGGGAATGACCAGCGGCTGGCCGGGAAATTTAAACAGTGCATGCACGGCCACGCTTACGAAGGGCCCACCGGACCCATTGAGCACAATTCCATCATTGTGGAAATCGTATTGCCGCCCCTCCATGTAGCCGGCCATGAAATTGACTTCAATCAGCGGCCGAACGTTCCAAGAAAACCCCGGGCCTATACGAATTTCCCGATAATCAATCAGCGCGCTATTTAACGCATGCTGATTTATGGAATCGCCGAAGTGCGGCCCCACGCGGTAACTCTCCCCGCGGAAGTCGCCCCCCAGCGTCAGGGTTAAATTCGGACGCGCATAATATTCTATGTCCGGGGTCGGCATATAGGCCTTCACTTTCCAGTGATCGTTGATCTGCCAGCGAAAGCCCGGAGCGCCCAGGAAGCGGTTCGAGCGCCAGCTGTTAAAATTAAAACCCAGGACCCACTGAAAGTAGTTGCTGACCACACGCGTGTATCCCACGTCGAGCGGCGCATTAATTGCATTCAAACCCCCACCTTGAAAGTCGGTATAAAATCCCGGCCGCCCTTCGATATGCAGAAGGTCTTTTTCCGACCAGTGCGTGTCAAGCGCGATATCGGCATAAAGCATATCGAGCCGATCGGGGACCAGCGTGCCCGCAGGGGGGTTGAAGCCCTGGTGCTGGTATTCGAGCCCTCCCTGGGCCAGGAAAAGCAGCAGCGTATGACGCATGAACGTTTCGCGCACATCAAGGTACTGCTCGTCGATACGCCCGTTCTGACCATGGCCTAAATTCTGGCTGGCTCCTCCCACGTAATCGTATTGAACGTTCGTTTCGTAAGCCCCCAGTGTTCCCGTCCACTGGTTGGCCTGGAACGACGGGGCTTCCTTCATGGTTTCTTTCTGGAAGGGGGTTTGAGGCTGCGGCATGGCAAAGCCGCCCGGGGATGTGGCGCTGCTGACCTGCGGATCGGCCGGTGCATCGCCCTGTGCGGCTTTCGCCCCGAATGTGATCAGAATCAGAATCAGACTAAGACCCAGGAACCGTTGGATTACTGCTGTCATAATGATTTCAAGGATATAAAAAATAGCGCACTGCCCTGATACTCCGTTTCTCTGCATTTATATACTTTATTTACATGAAGACGACACGCGTCAATCGATGGGCTCTATGGATGGGGCTATGGATAGCCGCGCCGTCCAGTGCCGCGGGATCTGCTCCTGAACGGATCAATGCGCAAAGAGTGCTTTCCGAACTCCATCATTCCGACCAAATCGAAATTCAATTCGGGGAAATGGCGCAGGCCAAAGGAACCTCCAGCGATATTCGCGACTATGGCGACCGCATCGTGAAGGACCACCGGGACGCCGATCGACAGGTGAAGGACCTGGCGGAAAAAGACGGAATCCCCCTGGTGGCTCAGTCCACGTCGGGATGGCTCAACCGTTTTGCGGCCTCCCTGGAACGGCGAGTGATGGCGGATTTATCCAGGAAGAGCGGGCGGGCCTTTGATAAGGCTTTCATGAATGCCACGATCGATGATCATAAGCGGGATATCTCCAACCTGGAAAGCAACAATAATTCCATGCGTCAGGAAGACCTCCACGCCTTACTCGCCAGGCTTTTGCCTGCGCTGGAGCAGCATCTCGAGCAGGCCGAGAAGATTCAACGCCACAATTGAGCGAGTCGCCCGAAAAATAGCCGCCATCACTTCCAGTTCATATAATCGAGGCATGAAGTCGAAGCATGGTCGGATAGCGGCCATTGATATTGGAAGCAATACCGTGCACATGGTCATCATGGATATGCAGGGCTCGCGACTGCCGGTGCATCGATCGTCGGAATCGGTGATACTAAAGCTCGGCGCGGTGGTCACTGATAACAAGAGTCTTCCGCCGTCCGTTTTCAGAAAATTACGTCATACTTTGAAGCGGTTTATCCATCTCGCGAGGAAGGATCACACCACACATGTGCTCATCGGCGCGACCCAAGCGATCCGGGCACTTAAGGATCGCGAAAAGATTCTCGCGCGGCTATCGAAAAGCATTCGTATTCCTATCCATCTGCTCTCCGGTGGGCGCGAAGCCGAACTCGGGTTCCTAGGAGTAAAATCCGAGCTTCACACCCGTGAATGCCAGCTTATCGTGGACAGTGGAGGCGCGTCAACGGAATTGACGCTCGTCAACGGGTCTCGCGTGATCGAAACCCTATCGATCCCGCTTGGCGCGGCGGTTCTCTCAACGCAGCTGCATCGCGATCCGCCTTCGGCCTTTGAGGTTGCGCGCCTGATGATCCCCATTATCCAGGCGCTGCGGGCAGCCCCATCCAGGGCCGTGCCGCGTTCCGCGCTATTAACAGGTGGAACTGCCCATCATCTTCTGGCCGTGGCCAAGGCGGATCCTTATCAACTGACTCGAAGCGTCCTCGAAAAAGCGATCAAACGTCTCCTGAAAAAACCCGCCCGGAAGATTGCCAAAAAGTATGGCATGGAGGTGGAACGAGCGCGTCTCCTCGTGCCCGGCGCCTTACTGGTCACGGCGCTTCTGGATCACTATGCGCTGGATCATCTACGGATTACTAAACGCGGGGTGAGGGATGGTATGGCGATTGCTTTTATGAACAAGAATCGGAACTGGTGGAATTGACACCAAGCACGTCCTCCCTATAGTCCTTCAGCGTACTCCCGCCATAGTGATTTCCATGATGTGAAAGATAGTGCATCGCCCTGATAGGCAGCGCAGCCGCCACCTTCTAAGATGAGTTTAACAGTACGGTAACTTTACAGATCTTTCGCTTGTCTCACTCTTTAAAGGAGACCTCCATGAAAAAGTATCTATCCGTTGTTTTTGCACTGCTGTTGAGCGGAGTTTATTCAATGCCCGCGCGAGCCGAAATGAATGGGAACCAACCCCAATATCCGGCCAGCGCGAAGGTAGCGCCCGTGGCCGGAGCTGCGCAGACCGATTTTAGCGGCACACCCAAGCTGGTTGTTGAATTCCAGACCGCCCATGCCGAGATTCCATCCAGTTATTCACAGAACCTTCGTGCTTTCGGAAAATATCTTGTGGACAATCCCAGGAGTCTCGCCGACATCCGCGGCTATGCGGATCATACGGGAGCTGGCCCAGCAAATGCTGCGTTGGCCCAGAAACGGGCCAATGCCGTTAAAAATTACCTTGTGACCCAATGCGCGGTGGCCTCAAGCCGCATTACCGCGGAAGGGTATGGGGAAGTCTCGGTAAAATCACGCAATGACACGGACGCCGGCCAACAAATTGACCGGGCCGCGATTGGAACGATCAGCGGGCCGAAATCGTAATTAATGAGGAGGAATTCGATGGAAAAGGCAGTCAAAGAAAAAATCAAGCAGGATAACAAGAGGGACCCCAAAGTGGGGGAAGGTTTTGGTGATTCCCGCGGGTACATTCCGGAGATGGGGCCGATTCCCAAGCACAATGGCCTGAATACCAATAATGAGCCTCATGGCATTCAAAAGCGGAACAGAGCAAAAGAAAAACGGAGGTAATCCTCGCATGAAACAGCGATGCCAACGGATGATGTTGTGGGGGAGTTTGTTCCTATTTTCTTCAGGCCCCGTGATGGCGGGGGATCTGGCGCCTGTGAATGAACCGGGACAATTTGCCGCGCAGCAGAATGGTCTTCGAGTGCCTGTGCGAGAGAGCCCGAATCTCCAGATGGCCGAGATGACCGGGACCCTCAGCGCGGTTGACCAAATCTTTGAGGGGATATCGGTCCGGGGCCCGAATGGAATGACCCTGGAGTTTGCGTTGGAACCGAATACGCCAATCACAGAGCACAATTTGCAAATTGGTTTGACGGATTTGCACCCCGGCGATCATGTGACGGTGCACTACAACATTGCCCCTCGACGGCTCAACAGCATCGAAAGAATTTAATGCCATGAACGGAACACAATCCTATGCGTAACATCTCGCCTGAGGAGAAATGCCCGCGTTGCGATAAGTCGAGGACGGAATGGCGTTCCGATAATTGTGAGGGCGTACAGATAGGAGACATCCTTTATTGCTGCTATGGATGCGCTCTGAACATCGCATGCCACTGCGCGCCGCTACAATACACGCCTCGCCTGGAACGAAATGTATCGAAAGAAGAACTTCTCAAAACCGCTCTCATCGCCATCCTGGCTGTGGCGCTGTTTGCCTCACCGCGCATCGTGGGCGATGAGTTGATAGGGAATGCCAATGTCGCCAGCGCGCAAATGACCTCAACCCCCGCACCTCACAAACATCATCACCGACTCAAGAAAGCCCATGTTACTGCTGCGAGTCCGAACATTTCTAACGTCCGTAATACAGCCAGTGACACGGATGTCCCCGGTCTATCCGATAGCCTTGGGACCAATAATGCCGGAAGTCCGAACATGGGTTCCTCGGACCATACGCCAGGCACGACCGGAACCAGCGGGCAGTAAAGACTACGGCCATAGGGGTTTCACGCATGGCAAATATAGCTCTCCCTCCCGATAGGCAATGACGCCGCATACTGTTAACATTTATTAAGGGGGGGTTTGCCATGGGTCAGTTTGTTGTTGATCGGTCAGCGCTTAACCGCAGCCGCTTACGATTCGCGAGGATGTCTGACCACATTCGAGCGATTCTCGACACTATTCGAGAGCCTTTCGTGGTTCTCAATGGGGGCCTGCGAATACGGCTCGTCAATAAGTCCTTTTGCCGGACCTTCCAGCTTTCGCCCAAGAAGATCATCGGCAAGAGCGTTGATGCGCTCGGAAACGGCGCGTGGAAAACTCCAGCCTTGCTAACGTGGCTGGAGGCGATTCTTGACAAGCGTTCCGAAATCCCGGATTTCGAGTTGGACGGCCTCTTTCCCATCATCGGTCATCGGGCGATTCTCTTTAACGCCCATCGCGTCGAGATCACGGGTGTATCGAGGCGAATCATTCTTCTCACGATCGAGGATATTACATTGCGTAAACAAGCCGAAGAGGCCATGCAAAAACTCAATGAATCCTTAAAAAACGATTCCATGACCGATGAGCTCACGGGTCTCTATAACCGCCGGGGCTACGCTGTTTTAAGTCAACATTATTTAGATCTGGCCCATCGACGGGGTAAGAAGATTTTCGTCATTGTGGCTGATCTGGACGGTCTGAAACAGATCAATGATCAAGCGGGGCACCCAGCGGGAGATCAAGCGCTCATCCGAACGGCGGACATATTGCGGAAAACCTTTCGCAAGTCCGACATTATCGCCCGGATCGGCGGGGATGAATTTGTGATCGCCACCATTGAGAACGGCCATGACAGCGCGGCTGTGCAGGTGGCCCGATTACAAACCAATCTAAAGCGCCATGCGATTGAAAACAATTACCATCAGCCCATCTCTCTGAGTGTTGGTGTGTCACGTTCGAATCTTCGGGGCACTTCCTCGATCGAGGAGCTGACCACTCAGGCCGATGCCCGTATGTATATCGCAAAACGAGGTAAACACAAGACTGATACCACCTCGCATGAGCAATTGGCGAATGTGGCATGAAAATCTTCAAGTCCATACCACATGAAGGGGCAGATAAGCCTTACACCGTCACGGCAAAAAATGGAACGTGCCGTGTGAAAGAGAGCAGTTCCCGCCCGGCGGGTAGCGGACTTTGGGGTCTGCAAGAGATCTCTAAAATGAACGCGGCCAAGATCAAAAGAAAAGAAAGTTCCTCCCAGAACCGACGACTTCGCGAGAGAAGAAAAGTGTAAACGGCTGTCGACCAGCGTTTGGCGTAGTCCCGCCGTAGTGGTTTCCCCGATAAGAAATATAGCTCTCTCTCCTGATGGGCAGCCCAACTCTTTTCTCCTACCATGTCCTTAGAAAGAAGAAATTTTGAACGGGGGAAAATATATGAAGATGATGAAAGCTCTAATGGTTTTTGCTGTGTCCTCGACGCTGTTGATGCCGATCCACGCGGTACCTGTTTCAGTTCCACTTTATAAGGTCACGGTCGTCCAGAATTCCGCCAAAACCACGCGACACGATAGAATCCGCTGCGACACCCTGGCTTACAAGGTAATCACGAGCCGCCTGGGCCCGTTTTTCAGACAACGTTTGATTGGAGGTGTCACTGCCCACACTGTCGGTATGACCTTCGACTTCGAGTTTCAGACCCGGATGAGCCAGCACAATGCCGGAGATCTTCGCCAGTTTTTCACGGGCCGCAGGCCGCAGATCCGATTGTCCAGTTTCAAAAAGAACACCGGACATATTAACGATCAGGCCCCGCGCGCTGTCGCGTGTTTGAAGGATGGAATTTAATTGCTGCAGCAGTTGCTGACGCAAGAGAGCTTTGTCGCTTTCAGCCCGCGCCACTTGTTCGACCGCGACATTACGTTCGGCAGCGGCCTGGTGTCTCGCCGCCTCTGACGTTGCGGCGGCGGCTACGGCGGCATCACGTCCCGCGTTCGCCTCTCCCTTGGCAAGTTCCGCTTTGGCCTGCGCGGTTTCCGCCTGGGCTTGTCCTAACGCGGCCGTCGTGGCGTCGCCTTTAGCGGCCGTAATCTGGTTCTGGGAAGCTTGACGCTCATTGGCTAAACTCTCCGCCTCCTGGCGTTTAACGGACACTAAACGCGCATCTTCCGCTCTTTGCACAGCTTCGCGGGCCACGGCGGATCTATCCTTTTTATTGAGATCTTTGGTTTCCGCCTGCGCCAGCAGCTGTTGGGCGTTGTTGAATGCATCGGTCGCATACGTTTCCGCCCCGGCGGCTTTGGCAATGCGCACGGCGTTGCGGGCTTCATACACCGCTAACGGCGTTTTCGTATCCATCGTCAAACCGAGTTCGGAAGGGTTGATATTGACTTCATACTGCCCTCGCTGAAGCAATTCGTACTTTGCATCAATGGATTCGATTTTCCCTTTTGTATCTGCGCGGATCGCGTTTTCCATGACGACTACGTTGCTCGGTTCGGAAACAGCAAAGTAAGGTTCGGCCGTTACCAATAAACCGAAAGCCTGGAGTTGTTCGGTGACCTTTAGTTCGCTTTTTCCGTCCTTAACGATAAGTTCACCGAGGTTGGTCGGACGCCCTTCAGGCGAGATCGCCCACAGAACGTAGGTCAGATATTCCGGGCCAAACTGAGTGGCGGCCGGTAAGTTTTCAAACTCCGCGTCAATATC
>Ga0207158_1023_pt1 | contig 48928 bp, 33 predicted proteins | sample Alteio_BWMinHeat_22_FD_153512 | JGI IMG/M metagenome (GOLD analysis project Ga0207158, IMG submission 153512) | Enriched cells from forest soil in Barre Woods Harvard Forest LTER site, Petersham, Massachusetts, United States -... | ecosystem: Environmental > Terrestrial > Soil > Temperate forest >... | reverse complement strand
GTGGATGAAAGCCAAACCGATCGTCCAGTCTAAAGATCTTCAACCCGGGGATTTGATCTTTTCCGCCAAGGTGGGAAGTCCACTGATCATTACACACGTTGCACTTTACAAAGGCGATGGCCGGCTGATCGAGGCGCCGCAGACCGGTAGGGTGGTGCGTGAGATTTCCTTTAAAGAAAAATTCGGCAAAGAGTTGTCCGAGGTCCATAACGGCTCGGTGGTCGGCGACCGCGTCGTTTATTTCGGAAGCTACCTTTCGAAATGAAGTCGTCCCCCCTGATTCAATCGATCGAGATTAAACCCGTCTCCTTTCCCCTGAAAAACCCCTTCGTGACCGCGGCGGGCCACAAAACCCGTACCGATAATGTCCAGATTTTCCTGCGATTATCGGATGGAACCCGAGGCGTCGCCGAGGCCTCTTCTTCGATTGCTATGCCGGGAGAATCCCAGGAGAATATGCAGCGCGCCCTCAAAGAAATGATCCCGGAACTCTGGGGAAAACCGATTGAGGATTATAAAACGCTGGTCGAGCTGTGCTGGCGGCTGCAGCCTTTTCACCCGACCGCGGCGGCGGCCATGGAATGTGCCATTCTCGACGCCTTCGCGCGTACGAAAAAGCAGCCGCTGGCGCACCTGCTGGGCCAAAAATCCGTGACCATTGAAACCGATTTTACGCTTTCTGTGGACGAGCCCGATCGCCTGCACAAAGCGGCGCGGGCGGCCTCCCGCAAAGGCTTCCGCAAACTCAAGGTCAAGCTTGCGGGCGATTCGCCGGAAAAAGACGCGGAGCGGTTGAAAGCGGTCCACAAGGCCGCGCCCCGGGCGGAACTTGTGGCCGACGGCAACCAGGGGCTGGCACTGTCCCAGGCCGTCCAATTGGCTCACCTTCTGAATCGCGCGCAGATCCGCCCCTTGTTTCTTGAGCAGCCTTTTCGCCGCCATGACGTGCGGTCGATGAAGCTGTTCCGCCACCGCAGCCGGTTGCCGCTTCTGGCTGATGAATCGATTCTGACGGCATCGGACGCCCTGCGGCTTTTTGAGGCGGGAGCCGCTGATGGGGTGAACATCAAAGTGGCCAAAAGCGGCCTTCTGGGGGCGCTCGATATCATCCGCATCGCCCAGCGGTTCAAGAAGCGCCTGGCCATCGGATGCATGGAAGAATCAAAGCTGGGTCTGGCCGCGAGCGTTCATCTGGCTTGCGGCACGGGTGTTTTTGAATGGGTGGATCTGGATTCGGTGTTCCTGCTGGAGCAGCCGGCCCTCCGCGGCGGCTTTGCTGTCAAAGGGCCGAAGTTTTCCGTGAATGGGATCCGTTCCGGGATCGGCATAGCATGATTTTGACCCAATACCCGGCGCTTCTTTTCCTGCTGCTGTTGGGGATTGTGGCGGGCATCCTCTACCTTGAAAAGGTCCCGGCTTTCGGGAAAATTTTCCATTTTCTCCCCAGCGCTTTCTGGTGCTATTTCCTCCCTATGCTTCTTTCCACCTTCGGACTTTTACCGGAGCAATCCGGGGTCTATGATTTCCTCACGACCTACGTCCTTTCGTCCTGCCTTGTGCTTTTGTTGCTCGATATTAATCTCCCGTCCATTCTGAAGCTTGGGCCCACAGCACTGACGGCCATGACGGTGGGCGCCCTGGGGATCGCCTTCGGGGCGGTCGGGGCCTATGCGATTTTTGCCCGCTGGCTTCCGCCCGAAACCTGGAAAGGGGTCGGCGCGCTTTCCGCCAGCTGGATCGGCGGGAGCGCCAATATGCTGGCGGTCAAAGAGGGGCTCCATGCGCCGGATGCCGTGTTTGCCCCCATGGTCATCGTAGACACGGTCATTACCTATTCGTGGATGGGGCTCCTCGTCGCTTTGTCCTCCAGGCAGGAGGTTTGGGACCAATGGGTGAAAGCGGACCGCTCCACGCTTGACGATGTGGTACATCGACTGGAAGGCATGGGGAGGCTGGGTAAAACCAAAAGCACGGCTTCCCCCCTGCATGCCCTCTGGCTCATCGGTTCGGGCATGGTCATCGGCTGGCTGTGCCTTAAACTTGGGGCCCGCTTGCCGCAGACCGCTTCGCTCTCGACCTCCGGATGGGCCTTCCTGTTAATCACGCTGGTGGGAATCCTCCTGTCGCTGACGCCGGCAGCAAAGCTGGAGGTCTATGGCGCTTCGCGCTGGGGTTACTTATGCCTCTATCTGCTTCTGGCTGCGATGGGTTCGAAAGCCCGTCTGCAATATATTTTTCAGGCGCCGCTTCTCATCGTCATGGCCTATGTGTGGGTCTCGATTCATGCGATCATGCTGGCGGTCTACGGCTACGTCTGCCGCGTCCCGATGTTCTTTCTGGTGACCTCCAGCCAAGCCAATATCGGCGGCACGGCCTCAACGCCGATTGTTGCCGGCGTCTATCAACCGCACTTGGCGTCTCTTGGACTCCTCCTGGCCATCGCCGGCAATGTCGTTGGCACCTATGCCGGGATCCTCATCGGCGAAGCCTGCCACTGGGTACATCCATAGCTAAACAATAGTAGTCTGCCAGTTAACGTTTGTAAAATTTTAACGGCTTTTAACATTTCCCCTTGATTCCTGCCTTTTCTCCCGGTATAAGCATGCGTCGTCGGTGATCTTCAGGGCAACGCAGCCCCACCGTAGAAAATACGATTCTAATATAAGAGGTTATTGATTATGCGTTCAACGCAGCGGGTAATTTATACTGTTTTTTCAATATGTTTATGCATGGCAATTCCGATTCAGTCGGAACCGCTTTCGTACATAGCCCCCAGCCTGATCACCGGCGACCATGCGGAAGCCATTTATAAGCATCTTCTCGAAAATCACTGGGTGGAACAAACCGGCCTCTTTCTGAGTTTCCCCGATTCGGGCGACCGCAAGCTTTCCCAGCAGGCCTCGCTGTATGAACAAGGTGCGGTGGGTCTCCTGGCGATTCGTTTCGGGGATATCAACCGCGCTAAAGCGCTGTTTCAGTTCCTGCGGGATGCGTGGCTGTCGGCGGCCAACAAACCGGGCCGCAACGGACTGCGCGGTCTGCCCAACTTTTTTAACGGCGATTTCGGCACGGAAGGCATCGAAAAGACCATTCATACCGGGCCCAACGCCTGGGTCGGCCTTTTCGAAGCGCGCCTGGCCAATACGACGAAAGATGCGGAGATCATGCAGGGAGCCCTCGATATCGAGTATTGGATCGAGACCTGCATCCCCCATGAAAACGGGGCCGTCGCAATGGGACCGCGCGATGAGCCGGGTGGGGCTCCGTGGACCAAGATTTATTCCACGGAAAACAACCTCAGCTATTACGCCTTTCTGACGGAACTGCTGCGCTCGCCGCGCCTGGAAAAGGCGGAGCGGGAACGCATCACAGCGGAACGAGACCGGGTGGAGAACTGGCTTATTCATACCACGATTAATTCCTTCAGCGATGAGGTGCGTCGCGGGACGAACCCCGGCGGGATCGACCGGATGCAGGCCCTGGATACCGTCACATGGATGATCTCGGCGATCGGGCCCCAGCACCTGGCTGCGCGGGGAATCGACCCCTTCAAATTGATGCGATCGGTGGAGAAATCCTTTGAAGTGACGGTCGGGGGGCGCTGGGGCGTGGATCCCACCGATCAGACGGAGGCCGACCTGGTCTTCCAGCAGAGAGAGCGGCCGGCCGCCGACCATCACCGCATGATCTGGTATGAAGGGATGGGTCAGTACGCCGTCGCGCTGAGCTCCCTCGCCGATTATGCGGCGCACCTCGGCAAGATCGAACTGGCGCATCAGCTGATGATCAAGGCTCAGCAGCTGATCCAGGGGATGGATCAAGCGTCTCTCAAAAATTATCCCGATAAAGCGGCGTACCCGTACGCCACCGCTGGACGATTCTTCCGAGATGGCTGGAACGCGCCCGCCGATGGGACAGACGGTCCGGCGTCCTCGCTAATTTCAGCTGCCTGGCGTTGTTTTGCGGGTCTGGGCATCGATCCTTTGACCGGCCGAGAGATCAACAGCGTTCAGCACGCCCATGTTGCGGTTCCCGAAAATATTCACGTAGCGCAGAATCGGCATCCCGTTCTTTACGGGATCTCGGAAGATATGGTGGTTCACGCCTGGCAAGCCCTGGATCGTAATGACTTGGACGGCGCCATCGCGCAGGCTCAGGCCACGATCCAGGAATGGTCACCCTGGGCGATGCAGCTTCAGCAGAAAAAACTGGCGGAGGTCGGGCATTTGGTGGACTACAGCGGGCAGGAGTCCGAAAAGAAGACGATTTTCAATTACTGGGCGCTGAACGACGTGGCGGCGGCCTATTTTATCCTGGGCAAGGCGTATGATGAGAAACGGGACTTCGCCCATGCCGCCCGGGCGTTTCAACAGATTGCGAATCATTATTCCCTGGCTCAGGTCTGGGATCCGAAAGGCTGGTTCTGGGCCCCGGTGGACGCCATCACGAACGAATACGCGTATCGCGATCCGGTCCACTACGGCTCAGTGGTTCCTCAGGTTCTGGCGGAAGGCCAGGTTACCGGAAAACGACCCTACTAAGAGTTCAGGGAACAGGGGGCAGAGTTCAGCAGATCTTCCGTGCTATCTGAACTCTGTGCACCGAACTCTCTCCAGTGCATCACTCTTCTTCCCTCAATCTCGCCCTATAGGCGTCGTCCTGATCGAGGACTTCGACGCGCGGCGTGACCACGACGTAAGGCAGACCTTTCTGTTTGAGCTCTTCGGCAATCTCCTGCGTATGAAATCCTCCCGTCACAAGAACCGTATACCCCGGACGATGACCCATCTTATTTAGCAGATTTTGCGCCATGGCATGGCTGCGCTGCTCGGCCGCTTCGTAATACGTTTCAGCCGCCGAGAGGGTCTGCTCGTAAATAGGCGGCCCCTTTGGATTCATGGCGCGATTCGCCACATAATCCCGGTATTGCTTGGGCTGCAGCTGAAGCATGAGAAGTCGTGTGAGATTCTCCAGGTGCCGGTGCAAGGGAGCCGAAGCCCCGGAATCAATATAGGTTTTCGTCTGCCGCATGTAATTGAGCGACTGGTAGCTGTTGCGGTCGACGAATTTTGCCGCGCGCCAGTTTTTCCGGTAAAGGTCCGGATCGTCTACCCCCCAGAGCTGAATCGGGGAAAGAGAAACCGGCGGGAGGGACGCGAGCTTCGAAAATAAAGCCTTGAACCGATACCATAACACCACCTGCTGCTGGGCCCAATCCGCTCCCGATTCCGTCGCGGCGAGCTCCGCACCCGTCAAATATGCTTTGTGAAGCAGCAGCGCTTCGAAACCGTGGCGAATAGCCCCGGGCAGGCTTCGCAGGAGCGAGACATCCCCTTCGCCTGAAGCCCCTTCCACGCAGACGAGCAATGACGGCATTTTGTTGATGCGCTGAAGACGGTACAGGATGGCGGCGATATTCTTCTGGACGCCCACGTTCGCATGCAGGTCCTGAATCAGAACGACGACCTGTTTTTCACGGCTCGGTTTACCGGGCTGATAATCTGTAATGTCCCCATAGCGCGGCGGAATGGCAAAAGGCGGTCGCGGTTCCTCGGCCCGAACGAAGCCGGGCGCCAGAAAAGAAACCAGCAGAAAAACTCGACAAAGCAGTGTTTTCACAGGCAATAGTCTATCAATAAAGTGAATTTTTTTCCTACTGATCCCTCTAACCTCCCGGAAGTCCAAAATAACCAAGGAGGCTGTTATGCATGTGAATGGAATGGGGCGAAAAATGGCGATGGTATTGATCGGGTTGGTGATGGGTTCAACAGCGGCATGGGCGGCGTCATCGGATTCATGGCTGCAGAGCGCGGAGGGTTTCGTGCAGCAGGAGACGGCTACCATGAGTCAGGACTACGCAAATCTCAGCAATTCCGCCGGCTCGAAGGGGTCGGCCAAGAGCGTTAAGCTGAGCACGGGCAAATCGTCCAAGAAATCGAAAAAGAAAACGTCAAAGAAAAAATCCAAGAAATCCAAGAAGTCTAGGAGCGGCCCACACCGCCCGAAGAAATCGAAATCAGCAGCTCAGTAATAAAAGCCAGGAAAAATCCGGCCAGGAGACCGGAGGCGGCGACGGTTTCGTCCTTGAGCTTACGGCCCAGGTGGAGCAGCTCCCCGATGATGTAGAGGATGGATCCGCTGGCCATGGACAGGCAAAGGACTTCAACCGGTTTGACGGTCCAGAAGCTGCCCACCACGGAGCCGATGACGGTGGGTCCGCCCCCGATGAGGCCCATGAGACCGAGAAATCCCCAGGACGTGGGCAGGCCGCTCAAGGGAGCCACAATGCCGAAGCCTTCGGTGGCGTTATGCAGCGCAAAACCCACCACAAGGAGCGTCGCCAGGCCGGTGTTGCCCCAGCCGTAAGCCTGACCGATGGCGAGGCCTTCGCTGAAATTGTGCAACCCGAGACCGATGGCGATCATCATAGAAAGGCGGTGGGCGTTTCGGGCCGGGGTTTGTTCCTCATCCTTCGCCGTCTTGATGAAATACTTCTCGAACCATACGAGCCCCATGAGGCCGACGAACAGGCCGACCGCAAAAATGGAGCCATACAGGAAGATGTCGGGGAGCGTCTTAAAACCGTTGGTGGCGGACATCGTGAGGTCTTCGATGCTGTCGGTCACCTTACCGGTGATCTCGACCAGCAGAAAAACCAGGATGCCGGTCGACATGGCGGTCAGAAATCCCCGGACGCGGGGGCTGAGATTTTTCAGGAAGGCGAAGGGGAGTCCCAGATAAATCGTGAAGCCGGAGATGGCCCCGAGCCAGATAGCGGTGAGATTCACCCCGCCCTGCTTTCCACGGTCGATCTCATTAGGTTCCGTTGTTGAGACCAGGTCATGAATGACACGCTTCCAAAGGTCCTCGCGATCAGGGCGGGGTTCATGAAAGGCGCCGCGCCTGGCAATTCTGGCAGCGGCCGAATATTTCATGCCGGTGCCAGAGAGGCGCAAAGTGGAGCGTCTTACAGGTCTTTTCCTGGATGCGCTCCACCTCCGGCCACTGCACTTCGCGGATCGCCCCGCATTCGACGCAGATCAAGTGGTCGTGATGCGGGCGTTCATGCTTGATCTCAAACTTCGGCTGCCCATGGGGCGACGTGACGCGCTCCGCCAGGCGGCACTCTTCCAGCATTTTCAGCGTCCGGAACACCGTGACTTTTCCGATGCCGCGCCCCTTGAGGGCCTGATAGACGTCATTCTGCGTTACGTGCTGCTCCGCGCTCAGCAGGTAATCCAGAATCTGTTCCCGCTGCTTCGTCAGCCGCAGGTCCTGCTCCGAGAGATAGCGCTGAAACACCTCGCGGATCCGCGTGGCATACCCCTGGCGACCGGCGGTCCAGGACGGGAAGAAAACGAGTTCTTTGGTCACTTGCAAGCCAACCTTATTGAAATCACGTTTCAATAATAGGAAACCCGAACCTGCGGCGTCAAGGCGAGGGGGTGACTAGGAAGAAATGGTCTGGTTTTCTTTTTTGACGATGTCGAGGAGCTGCTGAATGTCATCGATGTCGTAGTCGGCGCCAGAGTGTTCCGTGCCCGCCGTGTCGCCATAGCGGGCGAAAACGACTTTCATACCGGCCGCCTTGGCGCCCACGACATCGCGTTCGGCCCAATCGCCGATCATCAGGCTTTCCGCAGGCTGAACGCCCAGCTTGGACATGGCCATCTGAAATGGACGGACGTCCGGCTTTTTAACGCCGGCGTCATCAAACGTGACCACCGCATCAAAATAATGCTGGAGCCCCAGCCCGCAGATGCGCAGCCACACGGGCAGTCGCGGAGCGTCGGATACGACCGCCATTTTCATGCCCATGCGGGTGAGTCCGGTCAGCGTGAGCTGAACATGCGGGTATAAAGCCAGGGTGCCTTCCTTCGCGCGGCGATACCCGATGATGCCCGCCGCGAGGATTTTATAATCGATTTTTCCGAATTCGTTCGTCAGCACTTTATCGAAAATGAATTGATCTTCAATGCCTTCCTTCCAGTACACCTTGTAGATTTTTTCGATCATCTCGGTTTTCTTGAAAGGCAGGCCCGCATCGATCATCGCATCCACGGCCGCCTCGACCGCCGCACGCTTCATCCGCATGAAGTCCATCAGCGTATTGTCGAAATCGAAGATGACGGCCTTAATCATGAAAGGTACTTGCCGATAAGCGGCTTTAGCTTTTTTTTGACGTTCGCGGGGATGGCCTTGCGGTCGGTGATGATGGCGTACTGAAGCGCGCTGGCGCATTCGCAGGTACGCTGGCGAGAAACCTTGGGAGCGACCTCCTGAAGCAGCTTTTTCACGTTCGCGGTATTGGCGGTCAAGTTGCCGATGACCATCTCGACGGTCACGTGCTCATCTTTCCAGACATCATAATCGGTGACGAGCGCGACCGAGGCATAACAAATCTCCGCTTCCCGCGCGAGCTTGGCTTCCGGAATATTGGTCATGCCGATGACGGAGAAACCCAGCGAGCGGTAGACATTCGACTCCGCCTTCGTCGAAAACTGGGGGCCCTCGATGCAGACGTACGTTCCGCCTTGATGTGTCCGGAACCCGAGACCGGCCGCGCTGTGATGGAGCCGAGCCGCCAGTTCCGGGCAGTAGGGATTGGCCACGCCCACGTGGGCGACGATGCCTTTTTCAAAATAGGTCGAGGGCCGGCACTTCGTGCGGTCAAAAAGCTGGTCGGGAAAGACCATATCGCGCGGCCGCAGCTCTTCTTTCAGGCTGCCGCAGGCGGAAACGGAGATGATTTGTTCGACTCCGAGCGTCTTCAGCGCAAATATGTTGGCGCGATGATTCACTTCACTGGGGTTAATGCGATGTCCCCGCCCGTGGCGCGGCACAAAGGCCACCCGGATGCCGCCCAGCGTACCGATGACGAAAACATCGGAGGGTTTCCCGAAAGGCGTGGACACCGCCACCTCGCGGACTTCCTTCAGCTCGTCCATCGCGTACAGTCCGCTTCCGCCGATGACGGCCAACGAAATTTTCTCTGTTTTCCTTGCGCTAGGCATAATTTTTCTGGACCCCCGTAATCATCCATTTAAAAGGGAGGTCTTGTTTTTTGACCCTTTCGGGATAGGCCACGACAGTCCAAGGTCCTGCCTCACCCCAGCCCTCTCCCGATGGGAGAGGGTGCCCGGAGGGCGGGTGAGGCAACTCGCCAATCATGGCCACCGAACCCGCCTTTAAAATGACGTTCTGCGTGTTCCTCTTGCTTGCATAACGGATCTCTTCGATTCCGGTCAGACGAAAGGCGGGCATCGGAAACCCGGGGCCGAACGGTTCCAAACGCTGCAGAGCCTCCCACCAGGATGAATCCGCTTCCTTCAGGGAAAGTTCCCCCTCGGGCGGGAGATTGACAAATCCCCCCTGACTCCCCCCTTTTGCAAAGGGGGGCCGGAGGGGATTTACTCTCTTAAGCAATCGACCGCGGAGCACATCAAAATCCGTGGTCCGTATGGTCAGGCCGACCGCCCCATGATGCCCGCCGAATTTAACAAGTAAATCACTGTGTTCCTCCGCCCAGGCGAACAGATCGATGTCCGGAGTGCCGCGAGCGGAACCGACCGCTTCCTCGCCCTGATCCACGAACAGAAACGCCGGACGTCCGTAACGTTTGACCAGCGACTGAGCCGCCAGACCCGTGACGGACGGCTCGAGCCCCTGCGCCATGGCCACCAGGACCGAATCGGTATCGACCGAGCATTGTTCTGCGACGATCTTTTCAAAGTGAGACAGGCTTTTATCCTGCGCCGAACGGCGTTCCGCGTTTAGACCGATGAGCGCGTCGATGGCCAGGCGCGCTGTCCACGGCTCTTCGGTGGTCAGCAGGTTAGCGGCCCATTGCGGCTGCCGAAGACGACCCGCGGCATTCAGCAACGGAACGATTTGCCATGTCGCCTCCCGCACGCTGATCGGATCCGGGCGGGGAGTGAGACGAAAGAATCGCAGCAAGGCGGCCAGGCCCGTTTTGCGCGTGCGCGCCAGGCGGCGGAGACCATGCCACACAAAGGTCCGATTTTCCCCGGTCAGAGGCACGCGATCGGCAAGAATACCGAGACAGAGAAGATCCAGGTGGTCAAAAAGGAAATAATCCATCCGCTCCGGATCGTTCGATCCCAGGAAAGAAAGCCACAACGCCTGCGCCAGCTTAAATGCCATCACGCAGCCTGCTGGTGCCTGCGTTTCAGCGCTGGCGGCTCCCGCCTCCGGATGAATCCAGGCCAGAGCCGGCGGACGATTCTCCGAAAGCCGGTGGTGATCCGCCACAATGACGTCCATCCCCTGGTCCGCCAGCCAACGGAGCTCTTTTTCTTCACTCGTTCCGCAGTCGACAAAAATGACGATCCGGGCCTTCTGCTGGATCAGCGATTCCAGAATGGCACGCTCGACGCCGCGACCCTTAAGCGGGCTACCCCAGATCACCTGCGCGCCCAAAGTACGCAACGTTCGCAAGAGGATCGCCAGACCGCTCAAACCATCCACGTCCCGATCCGCATAAATCGCAATCGGCTGCTCGTCTTTGATCGCCGTCCTTAGACAACCGACGGCCGCCTCCATGTCTGGAAAAGCATCCGGCGAAGACAACGCATCCAGAGATGGAGCTAAAAACGCCTCGATCGATTCCGGCGTGGCAAATCCCCGGCCATGGAGAACCTGCACAAGAGATGGCGGCAGGGAGTGACTCATGCCAGTTTCCCTGAGGTGGCCTGGTGCGGGGCTTCTCCGGGTCCATCGGTTCGCGCGCGCGGGAGAATAAAACGAAAATCGGCCCCTTTGCCCTGCTCCGATTCAACCCACACCTTCCCGCGATGGCTTTCCACAATGGAACGAACGATCGCCAGCCCCAGGCCGGTCCCTTTGGACGGCCAGGCATTGCCGGTTTTGACCTGGTAAAACTTTTCAAAAATCTTGTCCTGCTCTTCCTTCGGAATGCCTGTGCCCGTATCTTTCACCGAAACCATCACGTAATCGCCTTTATCCGTCGCCGAGATCGTGATCCCGCCCTTAGTCGTGAACTTGAGCGCATTCGACAGAAGATTATCCAGCACCTGCGCCAGCCGGTCCGGATCGGCGTGGACGGGCGGTGTGTGATCGGGAATTTTCAGCGTGAGCGTCAAATTCTGGGCTTTTAATTGCGGACCAAAGCTGGCCTCCATGCGTGTCAGCACATCGCGCAAAACCGTCGGGCGCAGCTGCATCTTGATCTGGCCGGCTTCGATACGGGAGATATCGAGGAGATCGGACACCAGAAGAGTCAGGCGGTCGATCGCGCGGTCGGAGGTTTCAAGAAAGTGCCGCTGCTGGTCGTTTAACGGTCCGGTTTCCTCGTTGAGCACGATCGAGACAAACCCTTTGATCGTGGTCAGGGGTGTCCGCAGCTCATGACTGACCATGCTGATGAACTCGTTCTTCAGATGATTGATTTGTTCAAGCTTTTCGTTGGCGGAGCGAAGGCGCTCGTAGAGGCGGGACCGTTCAATCACAATGGCCACCTGCTTGCTGATCAGCCCGGCGAGGCGGCGATGCTCAAAGCTGAGAGCGTTGGCCTGCTGACTGCCGATCGCCATGACGCCGATCGTCCCGTGCTCGACGATCAGCGGGAGGTATAGCAGTTCGGCGAGATTAAATGTGCGGATGAGATCATCGTTATCCCAGACCGCGGGCGATGTCCCCTTTTGGTAATGCGCCGGTTGGCTGTCGCGATAAACGCCGGCCACCGGCACTTTTTCGGACGCGCCGAGAGTCAGCGCCCGGGAATCAAACGTGAATTGCGAGTTCCAGTCGCCCCCCGCCATCACCAACGCTTCGCTGCCCGCATGATAGAGAAAGAAAAAACAGATATCGGTTCCGGCCAAGGCCTGCCGCGTAACACGTCCGATGGCCGTCGCCGTGTCCGCCAGGACCGGCGGGCTGGGAAGCTGTGATCCGATTTCTTGCAGGACGCTCAAATCATGCACCCGCTGCCGGAGCTGCTGATCCAGACCCAGCCGGTGAAGGACTTCGGCGACGCGGCTGGTCAAAAGCGACAAGAGCCGAACATCGTCATCGGAAAAAAGTCCGTTCACTTTATTGACAACACAGAAAAGACCCTTCACTTTTTCGTCCTGGAGAAGCGGGAGTGCAAGAATGGAACGAATGCCCAATGCCCGCCAGGAGGCCGGAAGCGGCCCGCCGCTTTGCGGCGTGGTCTCGGTGGAATCGACGAAATTGAGCAGGGCCGGCTTGGCCTGCTGGATGACCTGCCGGAGAAAGGCACTTTCTTCCGGTTTACAGCTCAAGGATTCAGCCGTCGTCGCGTGGTCAAAAGCCGGCATGACCGGCTCGAGCAGGCTCCCGGTCTTATCGAAAAGGAAAAATGCGCCCCCCTGGACGCCCACCAATTCCTTGATCCCTGCAATGATGACGCGAACGATATCTTCCACATTCGTCGAAGCGGCGGTGGCCAGCGCGAGGTCGTAGACGGTCTTGAGTTCCCGGACTTTCTGAATCAGGCGCGTGTTCGTCTGGGTGAGCTCGCGCAGCGTGGTTGCCACCTCGGACTCCAGGCGCTCGTTCACGTTCTTGAGTTCAGACATCCGCCGGCCGTTCCGGAAAGCGACGGCCACATGCTGGGTGAAAAGTTCGAGCGCCGCCACGTCATTTTCCGGAAAGGCATGAATCGCCTGCGAGAAATATCCGACGGTGCCCAGGACGCGTCCTTCCACCGCAAGCGGTACGAAGAGCGCGGAGCGCACCTGCTGCCGCTGGCGCATATCCAGAAGCAGAGGATCCTTCTCATCATCGGCAATCTCATGGACGCGGCGTGGAATACCGGAGGCGAAGGTGACGCTGACAATTCCATCGCCGGCCTGCGCGACGAACGACCGGGAAAATTCCGCTGAGACGCCGACCGCAAAATCAATCCGAAGCTCTTTGTTCGCAGATTCGACAAAAATGAGGCAGGACGACAGGTGGTACCGATGCAGCAGGCTGGTAAAGACGGCATCGAGCGAATCCTTCATTCCGACGGGTGATCCGAGCAGTCGCGAGGTTTCGTAGAGAACGCTGGATCGCTCCTGGAGATCCTTCAGATGATTGAGGAAACGGTTGAGCCGATCGCCGAGGATTCCCCACTCATCGCGTCGGCCGGACAGGCCGGCCAGCCGATCGGGCAGGCGCAGGGGCTGGTCATGGTTTTCGGCATCGTCAATCGCACGCAAAAACATCCGGAATGGCCGTGTCAGCAGCCAGTCGTTGAGCAGAAAAAGAGCCAAAGTAAAAAGCACATACGTGGCCGCCAGCACCAGAAGAACCAGGTGTCCCGTGCTGCTCCAGAATTCTTCCATAGCCGGCAGCGGCGAATACCAGGCCCGGATGGAGCCGACCACCTGGCGGCCGGAGCGTATGGAGACCTGCAGAGAAAAAAAGTTGGGTACTCGGCGGGCGCGCTTGGAAATATGGACCAGTACATGCCGGCTGCGGTCCATGATCTGGACCGCCAGAATCTCCGGGCGTTCGATCAGATGGCCGGCGAGCTGTTCCAGTCGCTGACGATCCTGGAGCGATGCCCGGGTGACGAGATCCTGGCTCGCAGCGGCCAGAAAGTGGCTCTCCTCCGAAACCTGAAGGTCAAGATCGGACCGGAGCATCCGGCGTGCCAGCGAGAAGGTCGCCAGCGCGCATAAGCCGAAACTCAGCGTCAACAAAGTCACGGTCACCAGAACCATTCGGGTTCCGATCGACAGCGACGGCGTGGCCGACATGTCGACAAAAGGCGCGCGGGGACCGGGCGAAGAGGAACGGGCGGGCGATTCCGGCTCTGCCACCGAGATATTCGTCATGTTTTTTTCATGGCTGGTATCGCCTGCCGAAGCGACTGCGCCAGCGTCGCCACGACGGCCTGCAGCGTGTCCTGAATATCGAGACCTTCATAACTGTACTCGCGAGCCCAGATCAAACGGCCTGTGGCGGCTTCCGCCAGGTGCGCGATAACGCCGACGTTCGCGTTGACCGACACGATCTGCGCGGCCGGCAGATTTTCAATTCCGACCGGATTCATCGGCGTATCCATCTGGGAAACAACCGGATTGGTCACACTGACCGTCTGGCCGTCAGGCGCGGGGACGGAGACGCGGCCGAGGAAAATAACCCGCTTTTCGCCGGTTTTGTAAGTCGTGACCGCGCCGGTCAGGACGGCGTCGACATTCTTATTGCGGTTGGTCACCTGCAACCCCCCGGCCAGCAGCTGCCGTACGAATTCATTGCTGACGGCATCGCCCCCCTGGCCGTCAAACGGCAAGACGGCCACACGATGGATTCTGGAGAAATCAAACGCGGTCTTCGCGGCCGCATTGTGCGAAGCGCAAGCGGATAAACAGATTGGCAAAAGGCAAAAAGCGACCCATCCCGCTCTCAACGTTGCCCCTCCAAAAAAGCGATATGCTTCTGCGCTTCGTCCTTCAGCGGTACATCCTGATTGAGCGCCAGGAACCGCTGCCAGCTTTCGAGAGCGCGGTCCGAAAGATGATTTTTTTCATAGAGGAGCGCCAGTTCATAATAGGAGCCGACGGAATCGGCATTGAGCGCAATGGAATGTTCCAGTGAACGAAGCGCCTCGTCGTATCGCCCGAGTCGAGCCGCGAGTACGCCGACGGCGAGGGCCATTTCGGTGCTGTCGGGCTGGAGATTGGCGGCCACCTGAAGTTCGGTATAGGCTTCGTCATAGCGGCCCAATCGCTCATAGGCCAACCCCTGCTGATAGTGAACCAGGTCGTCTGACGGCGCGTCATCGGCTCGGAGAAAACAACAACTCAAAACGCAAAATGCTACCCATGCTGTCATTCCGGCAGCCTTAAGCCGGAATCCAGGGACGTTGGCCAGAATATCTCTGGACCCCGGCTTACGACTTGCCGGGGTGACATCCTTTTTTGTTGCTGTTCTCAACATCGATCCAGTGCCGTAATCTTTTTTACGCGACGCGTGTGACGGCCGCCGCCGAACGGCGTTTTCAAAAAAGCGATAACCATCTGGCGAGCTTTCCGGACATCCACAAATCGGGCGGGAATGCACAGGACATTGGCCTTGTTATGCTCGGCCGCCAGAGCGGCCGTCGCCGGATTCCAGGAAACCGCTGCACGAACGCCCGGGACTTTATTCGCCGCCATGCCCATCCCGATTCCCGTGCCGCAGATGAGAATTCCTCGCGAGGCCCGCCTGGCGGAAACGCTGCGGGCCACGGCGGCGGCATAATCGGGATAGTCACAGGATTCCGGCAGATAACAGCCAACGTCATTGACCGCATGTCGGCCACCGGCCGGCGATCGCAGCCAGACCGCCAGTTGGGATTTCATTTTCAATCCCGCGTGATCGGATCCAATGGCTAACTTCACGGTAACTTCTGCCTCACCCGGCCTTCGGCCACCCTCTCCCTGTGGGAGAGGGGCTGGGGGTGAGGCGATTGTCGTAATAAATAATTTTTGTGAACGAATCGGCGTCCAGGCTCGCGCCGCCGACCAATCCTCCGTCGATATCCGGCTGCTTCATCAGCTGATTCATGTTGTCCGGCTTGACGGAACCGCCGTAAAGGATGCGCACGGCCTGCGCGGCGGTATCGCCGTAAGTTCTCGCATAGTTCGTGCGGATATAGGCATGGACTTCCTGCGCCTGTTCAGGCGTTGCGGTTTTGCCGGTGCCGATGGCCCACACCGGTTCGTAGGCGATTACAATCCGGGCCGGATCCATAAGCCCCGTAAGACTCCCGCTCATCTGTTTTTCGATCACCGTCATCGTTTGAGCGGCTTCGCGTTCCTGAAGGGTTTCTCCGATGCAGACAATCGGCGTGACGCCGGCCGCAATCAGGCCGTGCATGCGCTTATTGACCGTGGCGTCGGTTTCCGCGAAATATTGGCGCCGTTCGGAATGGCCGACAATTCCGTAGTGACAACCGAGATCCGCCAGCATGGCCGCGGCGACTTCGCCTGTAAAGGCACCCTGCTTCTCCCAATGGGCATTCTGCCCGCCCCACTGGATAGAGCTGCCCAGAAGAGTGTCTGCGACCGCGGCGAGCGCCGTAAACGGCGGGCAGATCAGAGCCTCGCGGTCCTGAAGCGTTCCCACCGAGATGCGCAGAGCCTGCGCGACCGCGCGCGCTTCCGAAATCGTTTTATACATCTTCCAGTTGCCGGCAATGAGTGGTTTTCGCACGGATTCTCCTGAGAAAATTGGATGCGTTAAGTGTACCTTATCCGTCGGATAACTCGCAATTTAGGGAAGGTGATTATTTCGTGGAGATTACGCGCTGGCGCGTAATTTTAAAAATCGGCGCCATGCCCCATGGGCACCCGGTGGCTTTGATGTGGTAAACGGTAAAAGATAATTTGCGATGAATGGAACCAATAGGGCGCTCATCATCATAATGACTGCTGGTTGGATCGATATCAAATATTGCAACGGCCGCGGCGGAATAAAGAAAAGCAACACGAAGAAGGCAATGGACGCTGTCATAGCAAAGGCGTGCAATCGCAATAACGGCAAAAGAGAGATTCGCTTCGCTCCAACCTGTTTGAGGGTGATAGGAAACCCATGATCGAGACCAAGGAATGACGCAAATACACCGAGAAAAATCGACGGCATGAGCGCACCCATGGCGGCAATTGTTGGAATCGACAGCCGAAGGATTCTGAGAGGTCGGCGCCAATTGGCGATCCATAGAGGGAGTTGATAAATGACAAAAATAAGCAATGCACCAGCAACGCTGAAGTGAAAATAGGAGAAGGCCAGCAAATAGGCAAGCGAGTTAATTACATAATCGCCCATCACCTGGAACAAATTGAATTTTTCCGAAAAACTGAGATGCGGCGAACGCAGAATAGCGCCTGCATGCATTCCAACAACTTCGGATGTCCCAAAACTCCACTTCCGTCGCTGTTTTATAAATTCGGTAAAATTCTCCGGGACATCTTCCGTGGTTTCGATATCGTAAATGAACCGCCCATGGTACCCCAACAAACGCATTCGAATGCTGGCGACAAAATCTTCGGACACCATTTCAGGCCAGTTGCCGATATCCAACAAAGCCTGTCGACGAATAATTCCGTTGCGACCATCAAAGCGGGCAAAACCGTAACGATCAAGCAGATCATGGACCTTCTGAGTGGCACGTATCCCCAGAGCCAGCGTTCGAGTTAACAGGTTCAGCGATTCATTCGCCGCATGCGCGCGCAGTTGAATGTAGGCCAACTTCGGGTCCGCTTGAAAATAGGGCAGCATTTTTAAGAGCGTTTCCGGCTCAACCATGGAATCGGCATCGAGGATCAGCAGAAAATCCCCTCGTGCGTGGTTTAATCCTATGTTCAGGTTTCTCGCTTTATATCCCTCCGTACCGTCACGATGAATGAAGCTCACGCCCTGGAGATCGCAATAAGCCTTTACTTCTCGATAAGCATCGGCCGTGTCGCTATTATCAATGATCTGGATTTCAAGAAGGGCGCGAGGATAATTTAAAGCCAATAGATTATCGATCGTTCGCTTCAAGAGCGGAAATGGCTCGTGTCGTATCGCGACCTGGACGGTGACGCTTGGAAGACTCACATCGTCCGCAGCAAACGCCTGAGGCCGCACGCGATTATCCTTCACAAACATCCAAAGTCCAGTCGCAAAAACGAGCGACAAATTGAGAACAAAAAGAGCCCCGAAGCCCATCGCGATGGCGGCTTCTGCGAGATCCACGATCGGATATCCAAGAGCAATATGGGTGAGCCATTGGTGAACGGTTGGACTGATCCAAATCAATGATAAGCCGGTTGCAAAGATGATCATACTGTTACGAGCCTGAACGAGTCGTCGGAGAGTTGCTCTCACGCCGCCCAGGAGAAGCAACAACGCGCTCGCCAGGATCGCTGGAGGCCAGGTGATGCTGTTTCTTAAGTGGCTCCATGAAGATCTTGCGGACGCCTCGAAGGAAAGCCATTGATAACCCCGCCTCAGGGGGTGGGTATTCGGTATATCATGACGAACAACATCATTAAACAACCCGGGAGAGTCGCTCCAGGCAGCGATGACAGGAGACCATAGGTAACCCGCGGGGTTATAAACCTGCGCATGCGGAAACTCACGAAGCAATGTGCTCAGCGATTTTCTCGCTTGAACCATATCTCCGACCTCTAAAGCCGCTTTGAATCGAATGTATTCCGCAGCACCGATGGCATAAAGAGGACCATATCTCTCATAAAGTTCACGAATTGATTGTCTTTTCCCCAGTTCCGGCCACGCATTGGACGAATCGGATAGTGCGGCATCGATTTTTCGGCCTTGTACCCAACAATCAGGACAATTTTTCTCCAAGTTATCAATTGTTTTTCGGGCATCTTGCCAATGACCGGCACTGAAATCGTTCCATGCTTCGCTTAGAGCTGGATCAATTTGCCGCATAGCGGCTGAATGATCGCGTCTTGGTACGACACTGGAGGTGAGGCTTCGATAGGGGATGATCGAGTGTGCCAAAAGAACCACCACAACAGCGCTCAGTCCAACGCGCGAGGCAAGAGCGCGCCAAGAAATTCTCCCCGTTCGATTACGATGGCTGCGCCCATGTATCCACAGAGCATGAACAATGGGAAAAAGGTTGTAAAAGAGAAATGTAGCGCCGAAAAGTTGAACAAGAAGAAGTCCTGAGACTCCTGACCAGAAGCTGTAGGCTTCTCCCAGCAGAACCAACGTGGCGACGGCCAAATGCGGTATAAACCAGCGAACCTTAAAGGTGGGATCGCCTTCCTTGGGTGTCACAACGCGCGGAAGCGGTTTACGTCTCAAGGCAAGTACTATGCCCTGCAAAGCATAGGGCCAGGATGCCGCCCCGACGAGCCGCACTTGATAACGGAACCACCGCCAGCCCTCCGAGCGAAATTCGGGGTAAAACTGCTGCCACCAAACGCCGGTGCCCCAACGCAGCGCCATGAGCGGCATGTAGGCGGCGGCTGCAACCCACCCCAGATGAAGGTCTTTAGGAGCGATGAACAACAGACTCAGAATGAAAAAAGTTTGAAACAGGGTTTCCAGCATGAAAAAGTATCCCAGCGCGTTTACAACCCACATCACGTATTGGCGGATCCCTAGCCCCGAGCGACGCTCACGCCAATGCTTAACTTGCAGATCCACGACGCCAAAAGCCCATTTCTCCTGCTGTGTGAAGTGCTCTTCCCAACTTCGGGGCCCTTCGCCGTAAGCCACGATTTCATCCAAGGCGTAAACTCCCATATAGCCAAGGGCCAGCAATTTCTTTGCGGTCAGCAAATCGTCTGATTGATGGACCTGATATCCGCCGATTTCATGCAGGGCATGCAGATCAATCGTCGTGTGATCCCCGATAATGAGTGGCGTATCCTGCCCGTAGGAAGCCGGGAGACTGACTCCGAATGTCGGCTGACGCATTTGCTCCGCGCCCTCTGAGATAAGATTGCCGCCTCGGCCCGCTCGATTTCCGTAAGGAGCGGGAGTCTGCACGAAGACGATGCGCTTGCCTTTGCGTATCTTCCCGATATAACCCAACGTCCGTTCCAGATAATCGGAGAAAGGCCGATGATCTGCGTCAAAGAAAGAGGCGACATCATAGTTCGCATATCCGATGTCATTCAGCCAGGCCGTGATATTGGACCCTTTCTGTTTAATCGTCTTATCGGGACGCGTGTAGTGGAAGATGCGAATGCCTGTCGGACGGTAATGATCATCTAGGCGCTGAACAAGCGCTTTCACTTCCTCACTATCCCCCTCATCCAGAACGAAACAATCGTGCGGATAACGAACTTGCGCCATGCCGTCGAGTGTGGCGGCAAGCAGCCGGAGGGGTTCTTTTCCCGGAACAAAAGTCGTGACCATGGCGACACGAAAAGTTCCGGCAGGGGGTGCAGGCACGGGCAGCGGTTTGATCATGCTCGCCGCTGAGAAGTAATAATTGCCGGCCGCTCGAAGACTCGCCATCACAACCAAATACCCGATAAAAATGGATCGGAAAATTGTTCCCGTCGTAAAGCCTTGAGAAAAAAACGCAAAGCCCGTATAACCGGCGCTGAAAGCCCATAGCGCGGCAATCAGGGCCAGATAAACCTGCTTCTGTCGATGAGACATGACCGGAACATCCTGAATTTCCGCGGCGGATGCAGCCCGCGCGAGAACCGTGGCGGGATGGTCGCCAGGGTTATGAAAAGCTCCCAACAATCGGGCGATAAGTGCTTGTTGTTCAAAGGGTCGTGCCTGGCTCCCAGAAATGATTTTGACGTTTGGCAGGACAAGCGCATGTGCGAAGACAGGATCCAGTATGAGGCAAGGAATCAATACGAGAGAAACAAGTCGGAGGGTTAGCTTCTTCATGATCTACATAAAGTTTGGATTGATCCCACGGGGGTTACAATCCGGCGAAAGACCAACAATCTAAGTCCAAAAGGCCAACAAATTTTATGGGCCCTTGACCGTTTCATTTAGACGAAGAAACAAGCTTATTTTGAGAGGGGTTTTCGTCCCGGAGCTTTGTCAATATCGTAGAACTTAAGCTGCAGAAAGAACGGCTTCGCGAGGTTTGCCAACGGCTGTTTGAAGAGCTGTCAACCGTCGAATTCCCCCCACCGTCACGATGCCCGCTTGCGCCACTTGGATAACCACTTTTTGCGCCAGAGGTCCGAAGCCCGGGAGAAAGGGATCAGAAGCTAGAAAACCAAGAGTGCGGGCAACATCTCCGATGATGCTGTAAGCCGGGCGCAAAGGTGTATTCCAACCCCATGCCACGGGTTTATTCCATGAATATGGGATGGGGTGGGCATAGGGCCGGGCAATTCCATCCGGCGTTTGAACTCCAGTCTTTAATGCCTGTTCAACGGCGTTTTGCCGATAAGCAGTCTCGTAGCGGTCGGCCTTGACCAGTTGTCTCTTCTGGCGGAAATCATTGGCAAAACGCAGATCCCCGAAAGCGACCCACGTCGCCCACTCATCCGTGGCCAGCGGCTCGCGGCCTTGCCCTGTGCGCCGGCGATTCCGAGCCCCGACGGGCTCGGTGTAAAGGGCGATCCTCTTTCGTTCATCGGCATTCACAAAATCATACCCATCGATGGTCACGCGTCGCCCGGCTGGATCCGTGAATGTCACAACGACTTTAAATTGTGCATCGATTGCCTGGCGGAAATCTTCTGAGCTCACGCCGAAACCGCGCAACAGATTATCCAAACCGTCAACACCGTAAGCAGAAAGGCGCAGCGCTGACGCATCCAAGGGATGCCAGGGAATAATCCCTACCGGCACGTCGAAATCGAAATCCTGATCATGGTAGGCCTTTGCAGTGGTCCCCCAGAAGAAGGTCTTTGTTTTTGGATCAAAGATTTTGCGGTCCCACACGGTAACAAGATCAGAAGCCGCTTTGTACTTCTGGTCCTGCGTCAGCCCGAAGAGAAGATCGGATAGCGCCTTAAAGTCAACGTTATGCTCGGCATTATAAAGTTGATAAAAAGACGGCCCCTCTGGATTCCATTGGTATTTCGGATCAATAGGGAAGTCTGGCCCGGGTCTTGGCGACATGGGAACCGCTCCATAATTGAAATCCTTCGGGTCCTTATTCTGGATTCTTTCAACCAAGCTCCAACGTTCCTGCGCGAATCGCAGATACTTTATTTCTTTCGTCGCTTCGTAAAGATGCGCGGCCGCGAGCCCCAAATATACGTTCGGCCCTGTATGGGCCACGAATTCCTTGACCTCGCCGGTGCCGGCGTCGATGATGTTCATAATCCACCCGTTGGGCTGCCGGATGCGGCGTTCCGACATAAAGTAATCAAGGGTCTTCTTTGCCAGATCTATGCGCCCAGTCTGAATGTGCCCCATAACCCGCATGGCATCGTCGTAAACCACACTCCAGCGCAACAATGTTGGATCTCCGGGATGGCTGGGCGCCTGATACGTCTGCCGATCGATTTGAGCATAGATCCAGCGCCAGATCTCATTCAGATGGGCAAGGACCCGCCGTTCAATAACCATAGATTGAGCGAACATAGGCGTTAGAAAACTGAACAAGAACAACCGCCTAGAAAGTTGGCCGAAAAACACCGCCGCTAATAATAGAGGAAATAGTGCGGAACCCATCCCAACTCGGCCACCTCCCGAGGCTTCAACCAATATTGGAAAGGATAAAAGGATTGCTGCAATCCGCACCACTTTATAGCGGCTCAGAGGTGCGATATATGTCTTTTCCGCAAAAGACGTAAAGCCCTGGTTTGCGCGGTCGTACACTTTTGATAATGCTTTTATGAATAGAGGATTATAGAGGTATGGAGAGAGAGTCGAACCCAAAGCTAGAATGACCAAAGCCGTGAACGCACCCCAGAACGTCCAAGCGTTTATATGCAGGTAAGCAAACCCAAGCCATACGATCGAAATTGCGCCTACGATAATTTGCATAAGATGCGCGCGGGTGATCTCCCTCATCACAGGAAAAATACCCCGGTCCTTCAGGCGATCCATGTTCGTTGCGCTGAAGCGCAGCGGGAGGTCGAGAACATGATAAATCACACCCTGAATGATCCAGGCCGGTAAACCGGCGAAGAATCCAAAATATTTCAAGCCGGTTTTAAGTTCCTTTTTAAACGCGTTCCACCAATGACTGGTCACGTCCGCAAATTGCGGAAAGGGCCGAAGCCGATGTCGCAATATTGACAGAGCCAGCGGATGTAGAACGCCGGAAATTATGAAGTTCTGAGCAAGAATGATGATCGCATAAGTTGGAAAAAACACCTCTAACACATACCCCAGCGGGAGGAGAAAAACCTGAGCCAAAGCCGCAAGGAAAACGACCGCGAATCCATAATAGCTGATGAGATACACATTCAAATTGACTTTGGTGTGCATCGGCACGGTGCGGGATTTCAAATAATCGCGATAGCTTTTCTGTAGAATTCCCAATCTCGACCATTCCCGGATTGGATTGAACATCAGGTTCGACGTGCCGAAAGCAATCTTGCGAATCCAGGCCGCTTCTTCCGAGAACGTTCGACGCATTCCTTCACCAAAATCGAGCCCTGGGAAAGCCACATAGCGCCCGAAATAACCCGCTCCATGCATACGGAAAAGGAGGTCAAAGTCTTCAGCCACCTGTGTCTCCGACCAGTAATGGAGTGATCCATCTTCCCCGCGCAGGGCCACCTCGCGCATGGCGGATTTCCTCAAGAATGCGTTATGTCCCATCAGAGACGCGTGGTCGCCGCCCTGCGTCGTGACCGGCATGACCAGCTGGAACAGGTTCCGCAGATAACGGCCGGTGATCTGCGTGACGAAATTATCCCGCTCATTGTCGGGGAGCATACAATGCTGCGTAAATCCAAGCTGCGGATCATAAAGGAATTCGGGCACGGTGGCTTCAATCGCGCCGCTCGGCATGAAGCTGTCCTTATCCAAGAGGACGAGGAACTCTCCGATACCGATGTCTCCTTCGGCAATGAGTCCATTCCGGTTAACCTGTTCCAGGCCCTGCCGGCGCGCCGCCGCATCCTCATAAGAGAGCTTCTTCACCTGAAGACTTTGTTCAAGCTGATCGGCGAGATTCATTCCCTTATTCAAGTTGCTGCTTTTCGGGAAGCGTCCACGCCGCCCCTGACTGGGCCGGGCGACAAAACCGATGCTGTGCGATCGGTAAAACTGCACGCGCTGCCAGATCTCTGCTTCACCATCGGTCAATATATCTCCTCGACCGCGCGCTGCTACGATTCGTGCGAGCAGCGTTTCGAAATCTTCGGGTGTCGACGGGAGATCATCCGCTGTTATCCGGCGGCGGAAAGGATTCAGGCGCAACCACCAGGACGGTTTCGTTGGATGCAGAACGGCCTCGGTCAGCCGCATCAGTCCATCATCGTAAACAACAATATTGGCCTGGCCCCCCTGCTCCCGATATCGGGCAATAGCGCCGAGGGCCGTCTGCAGCGTTGGCTCAATGACATCGCTGAAATTTTCTTTGGCCACGGGGATTTGGATAGTCACCCAAGGCCAAGGCTGGTCAGCCGGTTTTGGACTGGGACTGGAAGAGTAATACTTCGTATTGGTCGTCAGCTCGCGGGCCGGCAGGAGAAGGACACCCACACTGTTTACCAGCACCCAAGTAATCAAGAGAACCATCGGCGTAATCAGGAGGACGAGGGGGGTGTTGAAAAAAGCGGCTGCATACCGTTGCTGAATGATGGGAACGATAACGAACGTGAAGACGTTCCATAACTGCGTCATCGCGGTCAGCAACAACGTCACCTTCGCCAGTTTTTCGTTGCGTGTAATACGCCGGGCCGCGCCGGCGGTAATGTAAGATCCCAGGGTAGCCCCATCCTGTCCCATTCGGAAGGCGCGCACGATGCGGTATCCCAAGACACGCCAGCTGATGATGCCGATCGCCATTCCGACTAAGGCGGCCATCCATTGGAAAGGCGTAAAACCTTCACGATCGCGAATGGCTCTTGCCTCCTCGGCGGCAAGTGTGCGAACGCGAGAGGTGGACGGGACGTTCACGACGTTTAACCAGACTAGATTTCGCTGAATACCCGTCTGGACATGCAATTGTGTGGTCCGGTCAAAACCGTACTTCGCAAATGCCTGATTGACCTCATTCATCGGGACGACGATCGTCAGCTCTCCCGTCTGGGGATGCTCGACGACGAAGGCACGAGTTTTTTGGCCATCCTCCCGGTTCACATGCCATCCCAACCAATCCCGATGAGCATAGAGTCCGAAAACGCTGATTTCCCCATTTCCCTTAACGTCAACTGAGAAGCCAGTTAGATTCTTCAGAATATCGGGATGCACGTCGAAGGCGAGAGCATCGGCGGCACGAATTTCGGCAGATTGCTCAGGTTCAACGCCGACAAACGTGCCGTACCAGGTCTGGCCATGATAATTTGTCTTAAGATCTGCGGTAAAACCTTTATGAGCAGCACCGGAGGCGATGGCCGGGGTCGGGCTGGGAATGACCGGATGCGTAAAGACCGTCTCCGCACGCGGTCCCTCGGTCCACTGACGCTGGACTTCGCCAACGGCTTCCATGGCAGGAGTACCGGCCATGCCCCACCGATCGTCTTTGCCTTTGCCGCCTTCTTTTGAATAGGCAAACCAGCCAAAATAGGGGACCACGGGCTTCTGTTCGCCGGTCCGGGTGAGCGCGACCGCGAGGCCGCGCGCAAGCTTAGAACGCTCTATCGGATCGATATCGTCTGGCACGCCGATTTCCGCGAGCGTAACGATTTTTGGCGCGAGCACGTCCTGGAGCTGGGCGATATAGCGTTTCAAACCTTCGGGATCACGGCTGAAAACGGTCATGCTGACGATCTGAATATTTTTCATGGCCTTGAGCGCTTGAAGATCGTCCCCATTCAGTGTTTGCGAAACAACAATCGCAAGGGGATTGTTCGGATCCATCAACCGGTAAGCGCCGGCGATTCGGTCGATTTCCCGGTACTTGGCGGCTGTAGCACCACGCAAGTTGATTTCATTCCAACCATCGATCGCCAGTACCCCGGGCTGCCCCGCGATATCTTCAGCCATCAAATGCGCCTGCCATTCGGTCGGATCGTACATGCCGGCGATGAAGCGCAGCTTATAGGCCTCGTACATCCATCGGAAAATGCGCAGCACTTGCCGCCGGTCTTCCTGCGAAGTCGCGGCCAAGTCATAGATTCTGATAAAGTGCCCTCCATGCATGGCAATGTCCTTCGCATCGTCATGGGCGGGAGCGCCATCATTATTTTGGGCCAGAGTGAGAAGGTCTCCGTACCGGGCCGGATCTATCCCGGCACCCCTCGGTGGAAGCAGGGCCTTATAAAGCAAAGATAATTTGCCGTGAAAATCATAAATCGATCTGTACTGAGGATTGTTCTCCGGGACCGGCTGATAATCGAACCCCGGAAGTCCTGACTCCAGGCGCCCGTGAATATTCAGCCAAATGCCATTATCCGTTGCCACCGGTTGTACGGCGGGAGCCCAAGGCACCACATGCTCGGTACGAACGGCCGTAGATTGTCGAGGAGGGGTCTGTGAAAAACTCAATTGCGCAAGAATAGGCGCGATCAACAGTGCCAAGGCAAGAACCGCCACGCGAACCGCCGAAGAGCCCGGCACACGGCGCCAGAGGGTATTGAAAAATTCGCTTCGGGGTATCGCGACGCGACGGCCCAGGGCTTGCATCGCTTGGCGATAGAGATCGGGCATCTCATTGGCCAGGGACCTGATGGGCTGCCAGAAAGAGGCGCCGCCGTCCACCTGGGAATGCGGGTAATCGCGAATGATTGCGATGGCTGATTCTAATGCCCGGTCCTGGAGCGGCTTCTTTGCACCTGCTGCATTTTGCTGCTGTGCCAACTGATAAAGAGCTTTTGCGCGGATAAATTCAGCGGTGCCAACATGGTAGAGCATCGCAAACCGCTGGAATATTTGATCCTTTGTTCCATCAATGCCGGGTACCGGATAGGGATTGCGAAGTGCAGAAGCAGTTTTTTCTTGCGTTTTTGCTTCAGACGCCCAGTTCGGATGTTCCGAGAACATCCGATCAACCATGGCCAGCGCCTGCTGCCACTGCTGGGCATTGACGGACTTCCAAGCCTCGCCCAGGTATTGCTCGGGCTGGGTGAGAATTCGGCCTGCAGCGGGCGCCGACGCCGTACCTCCCATCGGCGCGGAACGATCGACAGCGAATTGTTCCGCGTACTTCCCGAAGTGAGGCAGGTAAGGGTCCGCCGCCAGCATGCCCAAAGACCGCGCAATCCCCCCAATGATGCTGAACCCACCGCGGGCGATGATCCAGCCAAACCCAGCCGACTTTCCATACGAATAGGGAATCGGCTGCGCATACGCATAAGCCAAACCTTGCGGCGTCCGAACCGCTGTTCGTAGGGCTTGCGCGCGTGCATTATCGCTATAGGCATTTTCGTAGGCCTGTGCGGTTGCTCTATCACCTTGCTGTTCAAAATGGTCCCTGAAGCGGAGATCGGCAAAAGCGACCCAGGTCGACCATTCGTCTGACAGAAGCGATTGGCGTCCTGTCGCGCCGCCCGGGACTTTGAGCCGACTGCGTTCTTCCCTTGTCATGAAGTCATAGCCGGTCACGTTAATGCGCGATCCACCTTCCGCGCCGACAGCCACGATGACTTTGAAGTGATCATCGATGGCTTTGCGAATTTGCACCGCTTTGCCCTGTCCCAGAAGTCGGTCAAGGCCGGCGACCCCATAGGCCGAGATCTTAAGCGCCGTGGCATCCAGCGGATGGGTGCGCACGAGTCCTACCGGCTGCTCGAATCCAACGCGTTCATCAAAATAAGCCTCTTCCGTTGTGCCCCAGAAAAATAAATTCGTTGCCGGATCAAAAATCTTTTTATCCCAGATCCCGACGAGTTGGGACGCCTGTCGGTATTTCTCGCGATCGGGCGCCGAGCCGTCAATTATGTAGAGCAGGTCAGACAAAGCTTTGAAATCAGCGGCAAATTCCGCGTTGTAGAAAGAGTAAAAGGATGGGAATTTGGGATTGAACTCGACACGCTGATCCAGCGGACTTCCTTCGGCGCCCTTCGGGCCCATGTGGACGCCCCCGTAGTTGGGATCGGACGGGTCCTTGTCATTCTGAATGGCTTTGATGAGCGCCCATCGCTCGCGTGCGAAGTTGAGATACTTCACATCATTCGTGACTTCATAAAGATGAAGAGCTGCAATCCCTAAGTAGGCATTGGTTCCCGTATGCGCCACCGACTCGATAGCCAATCCATTTTCGGAAGCCGCATCGATGGTATTAACGATCCAGCCGCCATTTTTACGAATGGAAGGATGGATAAGGAAATAATCCATAGCCCTGCGAGCTTGGTCCAAATCTCCTGTTTTGATGTGCCCCATGATACGCATTGCGGAATCGTAGGAGCTGGCCCAGTCCGAATATCGTGCGTCACCTGTATGGCTTGGGGCGAGCGATGTGCGGGGATTGATCTGTGCATAGATCCTCCGCCAAACCTGCATCAGATGCGCCTGACTCTCTGCCCCCGGCCGGGCTTGGGCGAACCCGAACTGGACAAAGAGGGCTGCTATTCCCAGGAACTCTGAAGCTCTTACAATGAGCCCTACCATTTGGCGTCTGGAAAGATCGAATAGGACGATATCCTCAGTAACTTTTTGATCGAAGACGGTCTCATCGCGGATGGGTGCGCTCTCGATTTTAAAAACCAAGGATTTATTGACTCGTGCCTCACTGGCGAGGAAATTTATTCCCCGTTCTTCGAGAGCCTGCTGGCCGATCAGCGAAACGAACGACGACGGTCGTGGTCGTGGAAGCGAGTGGAAAGATCCAAGCACGATCGCCGCAGAACTGGTATCGGCCAGGAGCGCGGGAATTAAAAGGACAGCGATTAATTGGATTAAGCGCCTGGGAAGTATAGCCATAGGGTCCTTTTAAGAATAACTGAATTAACGCGCCAAATATATCGACCCAATGGGCAAAAATATGGGCCCAAAAGGCCTAGATTTTATGTGGGCTTCAGTGCGGGCGTTGCGGCGGTGGGTTCGGAAGCGGGGGTGTCTCCGCTTTCGATGACGCGGGTGACGTCCGATGGTGCGGGTGTGGGCGGAATTTCGGTCTCTTTGAGCGGAAGATGAAAGGTAAACAGGCTGCCTTCGCCAGGCTGGCTGTACACGGTGATGCGGCCGCCGTGGGCTTCCACCACCATGTTGCAGAAGGTAAGCCCCAGACCGGTACCGGAGCGGACGGTGAGGCGATGCCCGGATCCCTGGACGAATTTGTCGAAAATGCGTTCCTGGTCCTCGGGCGGAATCCCCTCCCCGTTATCGCGCACCTGGACGGCCATCCGCGACCCATCCTGATAAAGCGACACGGCGACCTCGCCGGTTCCCGTCGAGGTATGCCGCAGCGCATTGGAAATGAGGTTGCCCAGAACGCGTCCGAGCAGAACGATATCCCCTTCCACCACGGGCAAGTCCTTTGCGAGATTAAGATCGACGCGCTTTTTGCCCGATTTCGCCACGGGCTGGAAGGAGGAGACGATGTTTTCGGCCCAATCCGAGGCCACGAAAAGCTCTTTGTGCAGGCGCATCTGACCTTCTTCCATTTTCGCGACATCCAGCAGGTTCTGAATCAGCATGAGCATTTCCTGGCTGGAACGCCGCGCCATCTGCACGAAATGCGATTGATCCGAACCCAGGGGTCCGGCATCGCCACCGAGCAGGCAGTCCAGGCTGGGCAGGATGGTCGAAAGCGGCATCTTCAGATCATGGACGATCATGCTGATCAAGTCACGGCGCATGCGTTCCAATTCCTCCAGCGACCGCGCCATGGCTTCAAAGGTTTTACCCAGATCTTCGAGCTCATCGTGGGTGTGAATATTCAGCTTGATATCGCGTTCGCCCCGGCCGACTTTCTCGGCCGCCGCCTGAAGCTGGCGCAGCGGCTGAAGGATACGCCAGGCGACGGCCACGCCCAGCGAGACAAAGAGAATGACGGAGAGCAGTGTCCAGAAAATAAATTCGTTCCGCATATGCTCCAGCGGCGCGAACACGTCGGCTTTCGGCTGCTCGACGACCACCGCGCTCTTCAGCAGCGGTATGGGATAGGCTACGCCGATCTGCGCGGTTCCGCTGTCATCGACATACTCGTGCAGACCGGTGGGCTGCAGCGTCTGCGAAAACCAATCCCGGACCACAGGCTGCGAGGCCAGATGGGTATGAGCGAAGACCAGGCGCTCGTTGGGATGCGCCAGCAGCATGCCGCGGTTGTCGACCACGAAAGCGGTGCCGCGCGGACCCACTTCGGCCTGCTGCATCAGCGTCCCCAGCCGCGTAAAGCTCATTTTCGCCAGCACCGCGCCCGAACGGCTGGGGTTCGAAAATGAACGAATCGGTTCACCGATCAGAATGGTGGGGTAACGGTTCCCGGAGAAAAAGGGAGCGCCTAGAAACGCCTCGCGCAGGTTTTCAGCCCGATGCAGCAGACGCGGCTGCGACGAATGCTGGCTGATTTTGAGCAGTTCCTCTCCGGCGCCATTGACAAACATGGCCTCCTGGAAAGCCGGGTCTTCATGGATGAGGTTGCGCAGGGCTTCATACTGGTCTACCCGAGAGCCGGCGGAAAAGAAAGAACTCCGCGCCACCAGCGCCACCATGCCTTGCGCGTGCGAGACTTCCCCATTGACTTCCTCTGCGATCCGCCGCGCCAGCTCTGTCTGCTGCTTTTCGATGCTGGCTTTCAGCGTGCGGGAGGCGACGGACAGAGCGGCCAGAGAAATCACCAGCGCGGGCAGCGCAGCGCCGGCCGCCGTCAGCCAGAGTAACCGGAAGATGAGGGAATGACGTTTCATCGTCTCCCTTTCGCCAGACTCTCTTTCCGCCTGACGTCTTGCGGGCGAGGAATTTGCTGTAGTAGGTGACCCACTTTTTTTCTGGCCTCTTCCATGGCCCGCCAGCGAATTTCGCGATACCCCCGAACTTCTTCAGGGACGGTCAGGATCTTGACCCAAAGAGCGTAGGATTTATCGTCGTCCGCGTCAAAATGCACCGCCAGGTTCAGGTACCAGTCGCGGAATTCTTTTTCCGGCCGGTGCCAGTCCGGCAGCCATTTTCGCAGAAACTTCATCCGTTTCATGATCTGGAGCTGCCAGTCCCGGGTGACCATGGACCAGCGGAACCGCCGGCCTAAAATGACAAATTCCGGGCGATTGATATGCCGGTAAATCAGCCGGTCGCCGCGAGATTCATCCACATGGAATCGCGCCCGGTCGCGCTCGCGTTTCTCGGGGCTGGTCAAGAGGTGCGCCACATACACTTCATCTTTAATGGCCGTGACTTTGAAAGCGTAGCGAATGAGGGCACGCGTGGCGGCGTAATCCCACTCGGCGCGATCCTTGCGCGCGGTCGTCAGGATGAGATCGACATAACGCTGCGCCGCGGCGAGGTTCTCGTACTGGATCAGATCGTAAACCCGCAGCGCGAGATGCTTATGCGCTTCATCATCCAGATTCAGTTCCAGGACGGCTTCTTCAACCAGATATCGATAGGCGTCAGCCAACGTCTTCCCGTACGCTTTCTCCAGATATCCCTTTTTTTCAGCCAGGAGAGACGCATAGGTATAACTTTTCCCCGCGATCTTGAACTGATCGGGCCGCGCCACCAGGGCGCGCCCGGCGCGGAAAGCCTGAAGGTTGACATGACGATCTTCCCTTGGAACCGACCTCGCAATCGCCCATTCCATGGATTCCGTGGAAAACGGCGTGTGGCCGAGCTGTGCCGCGGCGCCCAGCAGCAGCATATTGGCATAGAGCTTGGAACCGAAAAAATAGTCGGAGATGGACGACAGATCGGAACCCCAGTAACCGTCCCGCCGCACATGCCGCCGAAGAATATCTTCCAGGGCGGCGCCCGGCGGTTCATCGCGGCCCATTAGCATGAGAATGGTTGGATTCGGTGCCGTATTGACCACGGCCCGCGTGCAGTCCGGATGAGCGATGCGCAAATTGGTAGCGGGGTCGAGCCCGCGCGCCGCTTCCAGAAGGTCGATCCCCAGCAAAAGATCGGCTTTGCCGTAAGGGACCAGGGGTGACAACACGCCGCCCCCCTTGCTGATGACGACATGTCCGTAAACCCCGCCGTTGCGGATGGCCAATCCCTTTTTATCTGAAAATAAAACCCGATACCCTTCCCGCTGAGCCGCCCGGACGAGAACGGCAGAAACCACACCGGCTCCCATTCCTCCGACGCCGGCTGTATAGATGTGAAAGGGGTCTTTCTTGACGTCATCCCCTGCGGGTGCTGGCAGGGGATCCATGAGTATCTGTTGTAATAGGTCCCCTGCCAGTGACTGCGGGGGACGATGTCTTTGAATGATCACGTCTTCGAAAGAGGGACAGGCTTTCACGCGGGCGCAGGCGCCGTCGGAGACGCAATGCGTCATGTCCGTGACAATTTTAGGACCGTAGAGCGTTTCCTCCATGGTCAGACCGGGGCAGCCGGTCGTTTTCGTGCATTCCAGGCAGAATTCACAGACCTCCGGCGTGATATTCATATGCCGCTCTTCGGGCAGGTAGCCCTGACGGCGGATTAACGCCTTACGCGCTTTTCGCTGGCGCCGATGATAAGTGATTCCGCATTCTTTATCGGCAATGATCAGTTTGACGCCGTCCTGAAGGATCGTGTCCTCCAGCAGTTCCCGATAGCTGTCCCGATATTCGGGGTTCACCCGCCGGACCGGGATATCCTTTCCCACCATGGCCTGGACAATCCCTTCAATGCTTTGGGCGAACGTTCGATCACCCATGAGATCGATGTCCGTGCCGGGCGTCGGCTGATGACCGGTCATGGCCGTGGTCTTGTTGTCGAGGATGATGTAGGTAATATCCTGCCCGCTCTTGATGGAATCGGAGATGGCCACCATGCCGCTGTGAAAAAATGTGGAATCGCCCAGAAACACCACCTGCTTGTTGGTGATAAAGGGGTCCAGCCCGGCGCCCGTGCCGCCGCCCAGACCCATGCCCGAATAGTTGTGCATGAGCTCCTTATTGGGCTCGAACATGAGCATCGTAAAGCAGCCGGTCTCCCCATGAAAAACAAGATCTACCGGGCGGGTGTCGTGAACCCGCTTCATGTACGCGGGATCTTTGAAATCTTTTTTTACCTCGAGCAAAACAGAGGATGAATCACGATGCGGGCAACCGGGGCAGAAGGTCGGCGTGCGGCCCGGCAGCCGGACATCCGCATTCTCCGTCGCTTCCAAAATAGCCTGCTCGGATCTCAACCGGGCTAGTTCGGCTTCGGTGAAAATGTCTTTTAACTCTCCGAGGAAAAGCGGCAGGAGCTTCCCGGAGACGATCGAGGCGTTGAGCCCGCGCGTTTCAGGGATGCCCGGCATTGCGTGCGGGAACTTCTTGCCCCAGACTTTCACCGGCGAAGTGAAGGATCCGGTTTGGCGCGCCTCATGCAGGATCTGAATAACTTGCGATTCGATAAATCCGCGCTTTTCTTCTATCACATAGAGGTTATCCACCTGCCGTGCGAGGGATAAGACTGCCTGCGGGTCCACAGGATAACTCACGCCAAGCTTCAAAACAGGGAATCGCCCGGAGAGCCCCATTTCCGCCAGTGCATGTTCGAGATAGCAATAGGTGAGGCCGGAAGCGATGAAACCAATGGGAGAACTTTCTCCCTCTCGCGCATAAAGTAGCCGGTTGAGTTTGCGTGTCCGCGTTTCCGCCAGCAGCTTCTCAAATCGGGCGGGGAGCGTCGCCTCGCGTGCCCATGTGCGCGGCGGTAAAAGGACATTCGTGTCCAGATCGATGCGCGAGGTATCGATCGTGACGGGCTGTTGCGTGTTGACGTCCGGGTAACGGTTGGGGCGCACCCACACGGTGCCGCCGCCGTCCGCCTGGTTCGTCGTCACCAGATACGTGATGTAGAGGTTGGCTTCGGAAGAAAGTTCAAAGGCCGTCCCGACCCAGTCCTTGATTTCCTGGAAGGTGGCCGGTTCGAGTACCGGCATCTGCAGATGCTGGCTCAGGTAGCGGGAATCGTTATTGATCTGCGTGGAATCGATCCAGGGATCATCCCCCACCACGACGACACTGCCGCCGGCATTATTCGGTTCGGAGAGATTGCCCAGCGCCAGCCCGTCGGCAGCCACGTGCAGGCCGACGCTCTTCATCACCGCCATGGCGCGCACGCCGGCCATACGGGAACCGTTAAGCCGGGCCACAGCGAGCGCTTCGTTATTGGCCATCTCCGCGAGAATACCGTGCTTCTTGAGCAGCTCGCGGTTGGCAAAGGCCGTATCGAAAACGTCCGACACCGGCGACCCGGGATAGCCCGTGATCAGCGCGCAGGCCGCTTCAAGCGCGCCTTTCACGATCAGCTCGTTGCCGGTAAATACCTCAGCGCCTTCTTCTTTGACGAACCGTTCATCCATGTTGGCAGGTTACTGTTCCCGCGCGGCCGGGCCGGGAACCCTGTTCGATGGTGCGCGCCGGGACATGCTCGAAATCTTTCTCGATGGCCTGCGCATGGGCCCGCAGTGAAACCCAATGTATCTTCTCCTCCCGTTGGGCACGATCGATGAAGGCCTTAAATTGCGGAAAATAAGCGGTCCCTTCGAACTCGGCATGGATTGTCCAGACATTCAGGCGATCGCCGCTGAGCAGCGACCACGTTCGATCGGGGAGACTATCCGCCGTAACACCATCCCAGGCCAGCATCTCATCCCAGGTGGGAAGCGTCGTGGGAATTTCCAGTGTGGGGAGGGTTTTCCCGTTTACGGCCGGATAATAAGGAGCCTCGCCGCGCGTGTCGCTGTGATAGAGGAGATCCAGAGATTCCATCGCCTGCCAGGTTCCAGGCCCCGCCTGCCAGCCGGGGGCCGCAAAGCTCCGGGGGTTCTCGCCAAAGATGTGGCGGTAAACGTCAACAGTTTTGGCCAGTTCTTCCGCTGCCCGCGACGGATCCCAGGCGGCGGCACGATCGTGCCAGAGAATATGGTCATATCCATGCGGACTGACTTCGAACCCCAGATCGCGCCAGCGTCGCAGCTCCGCCGCAAAGGACGTTCCCATCGGACGCGCCGGCCAAAGCGTGCCCGACAGCACCGTCCGCAACCCATAAAGCGAAACGGCGCTCGTGCGCTGCATCTTCTTCAAAAAACCAGGATGGCGGAACACGCGAACGGCGGCCCAGCCGGAATTGTCCGGGCCCAGGCTGACAAAGAAACTGGCGGGTATTTTTTCGGACTGCAGGTACGACGCGAGACGGGCCGCCCCGTCCCGGATGCCCTGGTAGGTGTCGACGTCGATTTTAAGCGCGAGTTGCATTGGGGGTCTGCGACCCCTCGTAATGCGCCTTCTGAAACCACTCGATCGTCCGGCGCAAGCCGTCTTCGAGAGAAATGTCCGGCGTGACTTTCAAAATCATCCTCATCTTCGTGTTGTCGGGGACGCGGCGCGGAATGTCCTCGTAGCTGTCGCCGTAGATTTTCTGCTGCGGCACAAACTGGATGGTCGAGCGCGCGCCCGTAATCTTGATCATGGTCTGGGCCAGTTCCAGAATCGGTGTTTCCCGGTCCACCCCGATATTGAAGATATCCCCGACCGCTTCGGGCACCAGGCCCGCCGCCATGGTGGCGCGGATCGCGTCATCGACGTAGGTGAAGCAGCGGGTTTGCTTTCCGTCGCCGATCACGGTCACCGGTTCGTGGCGCAGGAGCTGCCCCATGAATATCGTCAGGACGCGGCCCACGTCGATTTTGTCCAGCCGAGGGCCATAAATATTGAAGTAGCGGACAATGACCACCGGCAGACCCAGTTTGCGGTAGGCGAAGCAGAAATGCTCGCCCGCGGCTTTGGAGGTGGAATAGCACCAGCGGTCAATGCGGGTAGACCCCAGCACACGGTCGTCATCTTCCTTAAACGGAACTTTGGTATTGCGGCCGTAGACTTCGGAGGTGGATGAGAAAACAACTTTCTTATTGTAACGGTGAGCCAGCTTCAGCACGTTCTGGGTGCCGTTGATGTTGACGTTCAGCACCTCGTAAGGATCGCCCACGTAATGCTCCACGCCGACCACGGCCGCCAGATGGTAAACAAGATCCGACTGAACGATGAGATTTTCCAGCATTTCCATGTTCATGATCGAGTCGCGCACATAACGGAATCGAGGATTCGACAGGAGATGATCGACTTTGAGTGATGGAGCCAGGTCCATGACCGTGACATCATCCCCGCGTTTTAAAAATCCTTCCGCCAGATGGGATCCCAGAAAACCGGCGCCGCCTGTAATTAATACGCGCATAAAATCTCCTTTGTTGAATTGAGTACTTCTTGCGCCGACCGGGAATCGTTCGTTTCCCAGCCGACCTGCTTGACGACGTAAAGGCCCTGACCGGTGACGACGGCAATGCCGTCGGCCAGGGGCCCAAAGACTTTGCCCGGCTGACCCGCCGCCTGACCGGGAGCGGGCGCTCCTTTCCATACGAAAAGCTTTTTCCCGCCCAAAAAAGTGAATGCGCCCGGATAAGGCCGCGTCAGCGCGCGCACCATATTGTGAATCCGCAGGGCCGGCCAGCTCCAATCCAGGCGTCCGTCTTCGGGCGTGCGAGCGCCGAAATAGCTGGCTTCCGCTTCGATCTGCGCTTGGCGGGGCGCGCTACCGTCGTGAAAAAGCGGCATGATTTTCGTCAGAATCCGTCGGGTCACCGGGACGAGTTTATCGAACACTTCGCGGGCCGTTTCGTTTTCACCGATCTCCACGCTTTCCCGGGCCACGATGGCCCCGGCGTCGGGTTTTTCCACCATTTCATGCAGCGTCAGACCGGTTTCCGTTGCGCCTTCAATGATCGCCCAGTTCACCGGCGCACGGCCGCGGAATTTGGGCAGAAGCGATCCGTGCATATTGAAAGCACCCTTTGGAGCGACCGTGAGAAGCGGTTTTTTCAGCATTTTGCGGTAATAGAATGAAAACAGAATATCCGGACGGCGGTCATTGACCCAGGCCAGCACCTCGGGCGTATTCGCATCCTCGGGCGCAATCACCGGGATGTTTTTCTTCACTGCGAGTTCTTCCACCGAGCGATACCAGCGGGTTTCATTCGGATTGTCTTTATGCGTGACGACCCCGACAACTTCTTCATTCAGGTCGAGCAGCGTCTGGATGCTTTCCACGCCGATTTCACTGTAGGCGAAAACAATGCACCTCATCCTCGATAAACCTCTTTGATGACAAATCGCGGGCGCTTGCGGACCTCATTGTAAATCCGGCCGACATATTCGCCGATGATGCCGAGCGCGAGAATTTGAATCCCGATGAAGGCGAAGAGAATCGCGAAGAGCGTAAACAACCCCTCGGCTTCGGGTCCGATGATGAGACGCCGAATGAACAGGAATAAGCTGAACCCGATGCCGGTGATCGCCACGAACAATCCGAAGGCGCTGATCGCCTGAATGGGCAACAGTGAGAATCCCGTCATCAGGTCAAAGTTCAGGCGGATCAGCCGCACGAGAGAATATTTGGATCGACCCTGCGTTCGGTCGCGGTGCGGCACTTCAATCTCCGCAATCTGTTTGGCGAACGTATTGGCCAGGGCCGGAATAAAACTGGAAATTTCCGAGCATTTGCAGATCTGCTGAACGATTTCGCGGCGATAGGCGCGAAGCATGCAGCCGTAATCGCGCAGGCGAACGCCTGTGCTCCAGGAAATAATTTTGTTGACGACCCGGGACGCCAGCCGGCGGAACAGCGTGTCCTGGCGGTTCTCCCGCCAACCGCCGACTACGTCATAGCCGGCCTCGATCGCATGAACAAGCGACGGAATCGCCTCCGGCGGGTTCTGCATATCGGCATCCAGCGTCACGATGATCTGACCGCGGGATTGATCGAAACCGGCGAAAATCGCCGCGTGCTGGCCGAAATTGCGGCTGAATTCAATGACCACGACATGGGGATCTTTGGCCTGGAACTCCTTCAGGATCGTGAGCGACGGGTCCGTGCTGCCATCGTCGATATAAATAATTTCGTAGGGTTTGTTAAATCCGGCCATGACGTCTGACACGGCCTGATGCAGGGCGCGCAGGTTTTCCTGCTCATTGAAAACAGGAATGACCACCGATAGGTAGGGCGCCTGCTTGGCGCGCGCTTCAGCGGCAAGGGAACTCGGCGATGAGGTTGGAGCGGAAGCCATAGGGGTTGTCAGAGAGTAATTTACCAGTTTTGGAGGCCCCTTTCGGAGCCGGATGCAAGGCGCGCCGAGCGAGCATACTCGAAGAGAGTCTGTGAGAGAGGCGCAACGCCGCAGCCGGTTTCGAAAGGGGCCTCCCTAGAAGGGCCGGGCGCTTTTGGGCTACAACTTCGTCGATCGTCACTCGCAGACTTTAACAAGTATGCTCGATCCTCTCTCCTCGTCTCGCCTCAAAATTGCTCCGGCCAAAATCTGGTAAATTACTCTCTGACAACCCCCATGAAAAAAGCCGGCAAACCAGGGCCGGCATCGACGGTAAAGATTATACTCTATCTTTTGACTTTCTCAAAGATCACGGGACCGTTGAAGGAAGGCACTTTCTTGAGATGAAACGGCTGGATGGGGAACGGCGGTGTGAATACCCCCATCATTTTGTCGATTTCGCGGAAGCGGACCACGACGGCCGGCCCCACGCCGGGCCGATTTTCGGTCGTTACGGACCGGATCTGCACTTCATAGTAGGGGAAATCCTTCTGACCGAGAAATACGCCGACCACCATATCCTTCGAGAAATCCACGGGAGGAATCTTTTTCAGGCGCGATGAGTAGGGCGCCAGGCCCCGATCCCAGAAGGATTTCCATTTATCGTCGTGATGGAAGATCGCAAAACGCGGCTCAAGCACTCCGCATTGGACGCCGCGCCACTGACCCGGTTCGGCGATGACGGGCGGGAGGCTCACCTCCGGGGGAGGCTCGACCAGCGTCACCGGGGCGGTGGAAATCGCCGTCGTCAGTTCGGGATCGACGAGCTTGACCTCCGTCTGTGCGGTGGCGGGTAATAAGAGAGCCGTCGCGTCCGCATGGACGGCGGTGGAGATTCCGAGCAAAGCCGTCCCGAACAGAAATCGTTTCGCGCCAGTCACGGGTTTCTTTGAAAGAGCACGAGATGGCCCTGCTCATCGATTTTTTCAAAGGAGGCGCTGACCTGCTGGAGAGCACCCCAATGCTCTTCATCCGTGACGCCCCAGAAACCCGCCGGTTCACGCAAGAGCGCGGCCTGAGCGGATTCTTCCGAGGCAAACCATGCGGCCGCCTCTTGGCGAGCCTCGCCGGACGTCTGGCGGGCCGCGTCCGGCGTATGATCTCGCCCAAGCGTCAGTTCTCCCGGGTCTCCGAAAACGGCGACGCGGCGTTGCGCATAAAAAGGAAGCGTCTGCAGACTGTTTTCATACGATACGCCGTAAGCCACGATCCGGTCCTGAGGTCCTGCGCGTTCGCTGATGGTTTCAGCGAGAAGGCGCGTGGAGAAATAAGGATCCAGCTGAGCCGTCAGCGAGGAAAGCGTGGTCAAGAGAAGCACCTGCACCAGCATCACGCCGCCGAAACAGGTCAACACCTGCCGCATCCCCCATACACCGACAAAAATAAAAATCCCCAGTCCCAGCACCAGCGGCAGCATCCCGCTCTGGGAAAGGAGCGCCTGGGTCGCAGGATCGCTCAAAAAGCTCAAGGGCCGCGGCCACTTTAAAAGAATCAGGAAAAGGGAATAAAGAACGATCAAGGCGGCGAGACCGCCACCCAGCCAACGAGGCATCGATTCTTCCCGACAGGCCTCATCAAATTCGGCGGCGATTAAAATGGCCGCCGCGGGGAAGACCGGGAGGATGTAGCCTGCGAGCTTGGATTGGGAGAGCGAAAAGAAAAACAGAACGAATAAGATCCAGATCACCAGCAGGGCCGCGGTGGAATCCCGTTTCAGCGGCTCGCGGCGATGCGAAAACCAGGTCGAAAGAACTTTGGGAAGAAAAACGCTCCACGGAAGAAGGCCAACCAGGAAAACCGGGATGAAAAAATAAAACGGCGCCGTGCGATGGTGAACGGTCGTCAGATAACGTGCAAAATGTTCATGAATGAAAAAGAACGGGACGAAAAACGGGTGGCGCAGACTGACCAGAATAAACCAGGGCGCCGCGATCACAAAACACAGACCTGCCGCGAAAATCCACGGGATTTTTTTCAACGGTAGACTCATGCGCGCATACCGCCCTGCCAGCCCCACCGCGATCAATGGGAGAACCAGCGCCACCGGACCTTTGGTGAGGATTCCCCCGGCGGTCGCGACGGCGAAAAGGCCGGACGCGCGGCGGATTTCTTCCGGAGAACGTTCGCGAAGAATCCGCGCGGAGGCAAACAGCGCGAGGGTGATCCAGAAGGTCAGTGCCATATCCAGCACAAGGAACTGCGTGAGGGCGAAGAATCCGACGCTCGTCGCCAGGATGCTGCCGGCCAGGAGCGCCGCGCGCTCGCCCCGCCATTCCTGCGCGAGCTTCATCGTCACCCAGACGGTCAATAGCCCGAACGCGGCGCACCAGAAACGAGCGGCGAACGCGTTCTGGCCGAAGATGGCCATGGACAGGGCCGTCAACCAGTACATCAGCGGAGGTTTCTCAAAATAGACGACGTAGTTGAGATGCGGAACGATCCAGGATTTCAGCTCAAGCATTTCGCGGGCGATTTCCGCGTACCGGCCTTCATCGGAATCCCATAACGCGTGCGCTCCCAGGGGTAAATAAAACAGCGTCGCCACGGCGAGCAAGAGAAAAAACGATAAATTCCGGTCAAAACGTTTCATCGGCAGCCCCTTGTCGCGCCATATAAATCCACAGCGCCATCAAGACAAGAAACGGCAGCGAAAACACCAGCGCGTGAAATCCCGTGGCAAAATAGACGAGTCGATTCAGGTCATCAAACTTGAAACCGACAAAGGGAACAAACACGGCAAAAAACGCGAAGAACCACCGCCAAGCAGGTCGGGCCTGGGGAGAGAATGCAAAGCAAAGGAAAGGGATTAACAGCAACGCCAGATGGTGCGTGTCTGTGAGAGGAGAAATGAGCAGCGCGGTGACCAGGGTAAAGGAAAATGCCCATTCAAAGTCGCCGGACGAAAGCCGGCGGCGCAGAAAAAGCGCATATCCAAGTATGATCGCCGAGTCGGTCACCCATTGAAGACCCTGAGCGAGCCAAGGCAGGTGCGCGATGCCCAGCGTGTAATAGTTGACGGTCAGAAGTCGAGAAAAAAAGCCGCTCACGGCCTCATTATCATAGAAGGGATCGATGTGGGCCGACCACGAGGACAGCTGGCGCCAAAAAGCGAGCTGAACATCCAGGGGGACCCAGCGGAGACTCGCCGCTTCGAGAATGACCAGCCCGCCCACGCTGGACAAGAGCATTCGCCAGCGCTTCGCGAAGAGGAAGTACACCAGCAGAAAGACGAGAAAAAATTTGAGGCAGATCGCGACGGACAACAGGAGACCGGCAGGCAGCCAGCTCCCTCGACGATATAAACGCACGGCCGCCAGGATCAACAAGAGAAGCTCCGCTTCACATTGCCCGATCCAGAGGGAAAAATAAACAGGAAAGAACAGCGCGATCCCGATCGCCATCTGGATCGCCGGCCGGCTGATTCCGCGTTCCCGGGCCTCAAGAACCGCCAGCCACCAGGCCGCCCACAGACAGAGGTGGGAAAAGATCTGAAAGAGCGGCCATGCCCACCGCCAAGGCATCATCCCAAAGGGAGCGTACAGGAGAGCGACGGGGGCGGTATAACCAAACATAGCGGGATGTTTGATTGGATCCAGGTTAAAAAATTCCTGATAAATGGCTGCTCCATGTCCGCTTACAACGCGCGCAGCCGCCTGATGAAAGCCGGCAAAATCGAACCCGTTCGAAAAAAGTCCCAGAAAAAGCCCCCAGGCCACATAGCTGGAGACGGCAAGAGCCAGAAGTAGTTGCTGCGACTCCGGCAGAGCCTTGATGTCCCGGCCCATCTGAAGAAAACGTTCGCGGAGACCTTGCGTGCCCATATCAGGCGTCTCCCCGCTTCACCGCTTCGAAATGAATGAGGGAATAGGGCAGCCGAAGCGCATCGCGGAGGATGGCGACGCGGACCACCTCAAAAGAGCGCTGGAAAAGCGCATCGTAGCCCTCCTGCGTCCGGACAAAAGCGCCGCGGTCCCATTTCATCAGCCATCGGGCCAAACCCTTTTGTCCTCGTTCATAACAGCCGTCCCGCGTAACCATCCTCCCCCGCGGTTTAAGCGCTTGCGAAGCCAGGGACATCACCTGCCGCACTTGATCATCCGACAGGTGATGAAGTACGCCATTGGCCAGAACAATGTCGAAACGCCCGATTTCTCCGTCGGGAATATGGGTCAGATAACCGCAATGAAAGCGCCCACGGCGTCCAAAATGTGCGGAGGCCTCGGCGATATAGCGTGGATTCGGATCATATCCCGTATAGTCGACGTCCGGCATCCACGTGAGCAATGTCCCGGGGCCGCATCCCACATCCAGAATGCGGTCGCCGGGTCGCGGACGGATCCATTCATTCACATAGGCCTGCTGACGACCCGGGCGATACCAGAGTCGTTGCGTGAACGTGTAAAACGAGGGCCTCTCCAGGGCATGATCAAGCATTCATCGGTCCTTAAATTGTGTTTAGTATATAATACGGTTTAAATGTGATGGCTCCTCACTCCCTCGACGTAGTCATTCCAGTGTATAACGAGGCGGCGGCTTTGCCTGAATTGTTTCATCAGCTGGAGCAGGTGTTCTCGCGGCCATCACTCGAATCCTGTGGACTCTCCTCGGTTCGCTTTCTTCTCATCGACGACGGCAGTTCAGATACCACCCCGGTGGTCATCACCGAAAAGATCCGGACAGGGTTCAATGCGACGCTTCTTTGTCTCTCTCGAAACTTTGGGCATCAGGCGGCGGTGGCGGCAGGCCTCGACCATGCGACCGCCGATCGGATCGCCGTCATGGATGCCGATCTTCAGGACCCCCCCGACCTGATCCTGGACATGGTGCGGCGTCTTGACGATGGCTTCGATATCGTTTATGGACAACGGCGCAAACGCGAAGAGGCCTTCTATAAAAAAATACTGTATGCGGGATTCTATCGCCTGTGCAGTTTTCTTTCGGAAGTCACTCTGCCGGTGGACGCGGGAGATTTCTGCGTGATGACGCGCGAAGCGGTGATGGCGCTGCGGCAGCTTCCGGAAAAATTGCGCTTTAATCGGGGCTTGCGCAGCTGGATCGGGTTCCGCCAGTGTGCTTTACCCTATGATCGACCCGGAAGAAAGTTGGGGGTCAGCAAATACACCTGGCCTAAATTGTACGCTCTGGCGACGGACGGCATCGCCTCCTTAAGCGTCCGTCCCCTGCGGATCACACAGGTTCTTCTCTTCTTGTCTTTACTGGTCACGCTCGGTTTCGTGACCCTGACCACCCTGGCCTATCTAAGGACCAACCGATCGGACTCTGTCATGCTGTGGTTTCTCACGACGCAAGGTCTTATCGCGTTTACCTCGTCACTCCAGCTCTTCAGCCTCTATATTTTGGGTGCTTACGTGGGACGCATGTATCTCGAAGTCAAATCGCGCCCCAGCTACATTGTCATGAAAACGATCAACCCGCCATCGTCCGAACGTTCGTGAGTTACGAAAAAATCTCCCGCCCTTTCACGACGGATTTTCCGGATGAATGGTACGCCTTAAACCAAGCCGAGCATTTTTGGTTCGCCTGGCGCTTGCGCGTCCTCCAGCGGCTGCTCGCCGACCGGGTCGCGTCCACGCAAGTGCCGCTGCGGGCGCTGGAAGTCGGCTGCGGCATCGGCTTTCTGCGCTCGCAGATTGAGGCGATCACTCCCTGGACGATCGATGGTGTCGACTTGAACGAGCCCGCGCTTCAGAAGGCGCTTCCGAGCCGAGGACGGACTTTGCTCTACAATATTGAGGATCGCTCGGAGATGTTGAAGGAACATTATGACGCGGTTATCTTGTTCGATGTCCTGGAGCACATTGACGACCCGGCAAAGTTTCTAGCCGCCGCCTTATGGCACCTGAAAGCCGGAGGGCGGGTGATCATCAATGTGCCGGCGCTTCAGCCGCTTTATTCTCCTTATGATCAGCTGGTCGGCCACTTCCGCCGGTATGACCGAGGAACTCTGCGACAGCTTTTAGAAAGTCCCGGGGTAAGACTGGAACTCGTGGATATGAGGTATTGGGGATTCTCTCTCGTGCCTGTGGCCTGGCTGCGAAAACTCGCTCTCCGGAACAGCCGAACTCCCGACGAGGCAGTGGCGATTGGCTTCAATTTGCCAGCGCGATGGATCAATCAACTCTTTCGAGCGGTCATGTATGTGGAGACAGGAATCCTGCAGCATCCATTTATGGGTAGTTCGCTCATGGCCCTGGCGCGTAAGCCGGCCGACGCGTCAGGTATTCAGGTCTAAAAGTTCTTTGGCATGCCGGACGCTGGTGGGAGTGACCTGGCTGCCGAGCAGTCGGGCGAGCTCCTGGAGCCTCTCGGCCGGCTCCAGCCGCTCGATCTCCGCATAGGTGCGGGCTTTGCTCACGCGCTTAGACACGCGGAAGTGTGCGTGGGCGCAGGAGGCGATCTGCGGAAGATGGCTGACGCAGAGAATCTGATGGTGCCGCGAGAGAGCGCGGAGCTTGCGTCCCACGGCCTGAGCCGTGAGACCGCCGATGCCGGCATCCACCTCGTCAAAAACCAACGTGGGCACCGCGTCGGTCTGCGCCAGAACCGTTTTTAAGGCCAGCATGACGCGCGACATCTCGCCGCCCGAGATAATCTCTTTGAGCGGCTGCGATCCCTCCCCCGGATTTGGCGCCCATTGAAAAGCCGCGCGGTCAATGCCGGTTGTGGTGAAAACCGGACCGTCCGTTCCTTGAACCACCTCGATCTTGCACTCAAAAACCGCCTGCTTCAGTCCTAAATCCGCGAGCTGTTCCTGAACCGCTTCACTCAGCTGACGAGCGGCGCGTTTCCGCTTGGCCGAGAGATCCCGGCTGGCTTTATCAAGGTCGTGGCTTGCACGATCGACTTGTTTCTGGAGTTCGCGGCGATAGACCTCTGTATTTTCAAGACGATCCAGATCTCCCTGCAGTTTTTCCGCGTAAGTCAGAACGCTCTCTACGCTTCCGCCATATTTTTTCGCAAGCCGCGCGATCAGATCCTGGCGCGACATCGCCTCCTCGAGCGCGGCCGGGTCGGTTTCCCAGCGCTTGGCCAGAGTCTTCAAACCGCGGGCTGTTTCTTCGAGACGATCTTTCGATTCCTGAAGCTCCACCAGAAGCGGCTCAACCGACGGTGCCAACGCTTTGAGGGCGTCGAAGGCGCGCGCGGCCTGACTCAGTTTTTCCAGAGCCGATCCTTCCTCTTCATAAAGCGTGCTGTACGCCGTCTCCGCCAGCGCGCGCAGACGCTCAGCATTCTTAAGCTCCGGCAGGCGCGCCGCCAGGTCCTGATCTTCCGCAGGCTGGAGGGCCGCCTGACGGATTTCCTGGAGCTGAAACCGATAGAGATCGACACGCTGCAGGCGCTCCTGCTCGGACAGCTGGCCCAGGTTCAGTTCATCACTCAATTTCTGCCAGTCTCGGAAGAGCGGTTCGATCGCCGCGCAGGCGTCTTCCAGTCCGGCAAACCGGTCGAGGCAGGCGAGCTGCACAGAAGGTTTTAGAATCTGCTGATGTTCGTTCTGACCATGCACGTCCACGAGAAAGACACTCAGCTCCTGGAGTGTGCCCAGGGTGACCGGCCGGTCGTTCAAGAACGCCCGGGATCGTCCATCGGGATAACCCTCGCGCCGGATCACGATCTCCTCCATCTTCTCGAAGCCGTGGTCCTCCCGCCAGCGCTGAAATTCACGTGATTTTGGCGCTGAGAAAACACCGTCCACATCGCTGCGTTCGGCTCCTTGCCTGACGGACTCGGAACTAAATCGATCGCCCAAAAGCAGTCCCAGAGCATCAAGCACGATTGTTTTCCCGGCGCCTGTTTCCCCCGTGAGGACGTTCAAACCCTTGTCGAGTTCCAGACGCAGGTCCTCAATCAGAACGAAATTCTTGATGCCGACTTCGCGCAGCATCACGACCCTCCCCAGTGTAGTTTCGACTGGAGCACTTGATAATAGGTCCGGTCCGGATCCATAAGCAGTTGGACCTGCTCGTCCGCGCGGCGGATTTCGATGCGATCCCCGGACGACAAACTGTGAACAACCTCCCCGTCCAGACAGAGCAATGCGGCCGGGCTGGGTCGAACCACCTCCACAGAAATGATTTCAAAAGTCGGCAGGACCAGCGGCCGCTGGGCCAGCGTGTGCGGGCAGATAGGTGAAAGCAGCAGGACGTCCAAGTCGGGATAAACGATGGGGCCGGAAGCGGCCAGATTGTAGGCCGTCGAACCGGTCGGCGTCGATACAATCAGTCCATCGCCGATATAATGAGCGAGAAGCCGGTCGCGAATCGTTGCCTGAAGCTGAATCACGCGGCCGGTCGGGCCCGAACGCACGACACAATCGTTCAACGCCAGCGACGGGCCAAATGATTTACCGCGGACGACGCCTCGCACGGAAAGAAGGGTCCGACTTTCCTGTCGTCCCTGCCCCGCCAGGACGCGCGAAAGAGTCCGGTACATGGCCGGCAATTCTGTCGCCGCCAGAAAACCCAGCCGGCCGACATTGACTCCTAGAACAGGCACATTCCAGGCCGCCACATCGCGCGCCACGCGCAGCACCGTGCCGTCACCCCCCAGCGCCACCACGAACCGGCATTGTCGCATGGCCGGCGTCACGCGCACGGAGCTGTGGGATTTCACACGACGCTGCTTGAGCCAGCGCTTGAGACGAAACGATTCCTGGCGGGCCCGTTCTTTTTCGGGATTGTAAACGATGCCGATGTGCTGATGAGCCGGGGAGGTTTTACTCATGGTTTGTCCGACTGCGGATCTTAAAAAGGATACCAAATAAGCTTAGGTAATACAGCGCACAGACCCCGAGCGACGGTGCGTGCAGAACGACCGCCGCCCAGCGCCAGGCGCTCAACCGCTCAATCGCCTGGAATATAATCTGGAGTGCCGTATGGGTGGCCCTGATCAGCAGCGCGGGAACCGTGGCCGGACTGACGATGCCCCAGGTCCCCGTGAACAGGCCCAGGACCATAACGAATCCCGAGAAAGGGAATAGCGTCCAGTTGGCCACAAGACCCACCAGCGAAAGTTGATGAAAATAATAAATCAACAAGGGCCAGACCCCTATGTGGACTGCAGCCCCGACGGCTCCTGCCTCGAGAAACCAGCGGACTAAAGCGCTCCGCTGCGTGAAAAATGGGCGGTCGAAGAATGGCATGATCAGAAGAAGACTGGCCGTCGCGGCAAAGGAAAGCTGAAAACTGGCGCCAAAAAGCGCGGCCGGCTCGCGCAGAAGGATCCATCCGGCAGCCAGAGCCAGCGGATAATAGCGCGGAATGTCGCGGCCCAGTGCCATGACAGCCAGTGCCACGCAAGCCATCGTGGAGGCGCGCACCACCGGAGGATCTGCACCCACCGCCAGCGCATAAAAGACAATGAAGGGAGCGGAGATCCACAATGACCAGCGCCTCGGCACCCCCAGTAACCGCAGAATCCAAAGCCCCAGGACCACAATCAAAGCGACTTTCTGGCCCGACACCACCAGAATGTGGTAAACGCCGGCGCGGATGCATTGATTCTTGATCGTCGCCGGCAAGACACCTCGGGCACCCATCGTGATCCCCATCAGGAGGGCCGCTTCATTCGGAAGAAGAACACTGAACCAAAAATCTTGGAAACGCTGGTGAAATGTCCAGGCCGCGCGGGCTGGGTTCCAACGAGAAGCCGGTTTTACGATCTGAAAGCCGTCGGCTGACCAGACGCGCAACATCGCGAAGGCCTCATATCCTTCCCAATACGCCTGCTCATCGAAACCGCTCCGGCTGGAACCTGGCCGCGGCGCGGTCAACCAGCCGCGAACCCGGATCCGGTCTGCGGGAGACAGATTCACAAGAGGGACCGGGAGCGTGACGACGGCGCGTCCATGAAGAGCCGTCTGCGGAATCGCCTGCCCCTCGAAAAGAAAACGGGTCTGTCCCCAGCGCGTCAAAGGGAAATTGATCACGCGTCCTTCAAACGCCACCACGGGACGGCCGATCAAACGGGAGAGATCGTGCGCCCCCGGCCGCGGAAACAAATGCCGACCGTGAAGCACGACCAGGATCGCGGCATAGACGCACACCAGCACGACAAAGGCATACCGGCGCAGGAAGGAAAATACCATGCCCGCCCTCACCCGGCTCGCTCCCGCGATCCACCCTCTCCCATAGGGAGAGGGCCGGGCTCACATAATGCATCCAAAATCCTTCTTTTTACAGATGCTGGCTGGAACAGAACTTGGTAATTCCAAAATCGAATGACCCGATATCCTTGTTCTTCTAAGTGAAGTGTCCTTTCGTAGTCATAGAGCTGATTGCCCGCATGCTGGCCACCATCCAACTCGATCACTAATTTCATTCTGCGACAGCAAAAATCGACGATGAAGAGACCAATCGGATACTGTCGATGAAACTTGTATCCCGATAAGGACCTTGATCGAAGTGCCCACCAAAGTTTTCGCTCGGCCATGGTCTGGAAGTGGCGAAGCTCGCGGGCACGATCTGTTTTCTTCATGTGATGCATAGATATTAGCCCTGCCTTCTCCCTCTGGGAGACCGGCGCTTCCGCAATTCCTAATAGCGCGCCAGTCCCGCAGGTCGTTAGCGGGAAGGTGGCCGGAGGCCGGATGAGGGCTCTAGTCGTTAGAGGGCTTTACTTGGTTTTTATTCGTTACTTCTGGAGGTTTTTTTCGAGAATGGTGCGAATTTCCGGGGGCAAACGGGTGGGCTTCCAGAGCAGATTGACGATGGCGAGCTTCACGCGGCCGCGCGCGATGAGTTTCTGGTTTTCATCGTAGATTTCCGACCCGAAAACCATATGGGCTGCTCCGAGCTCCTGCAGGAAAGTCCGGACTTTGATGAGTTCATCGTAACGGGCCGGCGCGTAATATTCAACGTGGGATTCCATGGCCGGCGTGAAGAGACGTTGCTTCTCCTCCAGATCCCGATAACGCAGACCGATCGACCGCAAGAATTCCGTGCGGCCTCTCTCAAAGAGAACGAGGTAATTGGCGTAATAAACCACCCCCATCCGGTCGGTGTCGGCATAGGCAATTCGGACCTCAAAATCGTAATAATTCATCTTGTGAATAAGTATACCTACCATGTTTGAGAAATTCGAGGTATAAATTTCTCATTGACTATTTCTTGCCAATCATTAAAATCAATCGCGTTCATGAATACTCAGATCTGCACCCGAAGCACGGAAACGATGTCCATG
>Ga0207158_1007_pt2 | contig 50394 bp, 39 predicted proteins | sample Alteio_BWMinHeat_22_FD_153512 | JGI IMG/M metagenome (GOLD analysis project Ga0207158, IMG submission 153512) | Enriched cells from forest soil in Barre Woods Harvard Forest LTER site, Petersham, Massachusetts, United States -... | ecosystem: Environmental > Terrestrial > Soil > Temperate forest >... | reverse complement strand
GCTCTCGAAGCGCTCCATGAAACGACCCGTGCCCTGGCGGAATTGACCCGACAGGACCAAGCGGGCTCGACGGTATCTCTCGTGTATATTCCGAGGGATTCGCGTCGAGCCTTGATCGCGGTGCTCGGGGATTCTCCGATTGCCATCATTGACCATGAAGGCCGACTACGGGTGGGACCCAATCACAACGCCCGCTCCAATGCCGCCGAACGACTTGCGGCGGAGAGCCGTGGCGCCGTTTATCGGGGGGGTTATCTGGAAGATGCCAATCACCCTGGGACGGGACTGCAGATGGCCCGCTCACTCGGCGACGCGGCGCTGGACCGTATTCTCAGTCGCGACGCGGAGATCGATAGCATCGAGCTGGGAGAGCATAGTCTCGTAGTTGTGGGATCCGACGGTTTGCTCGATCCGCTGGGGTCGGGGTTGACGGATCAGATGCAGCGTCTGGTGACTCTGGTGCGAGAGGGAGCTGACGCGCAGGCCCTCGTGGAGGATGCGCTTCGCAGAGAAACCGGCGATAACGTCACGGCGATTGTGTGGACAGTCTGATTTTTAGGATATACAATTCGGCCATACGGTGAATTACATTCTCGAGCACCTGGCGGTTGGAAGCCCCTTGGATGCCGAGCAATATCACGTTCATTTTGACGCTTTCCTCAATGTCGCCGCTGAAGTTCAGATGGATGCCAGCCTCTTCGGCGACCGACCTTATCGACACATCGCGATCGAAGATATGAAGCCCATCCCGCCTGCGCTGCTGCAGGAAGCGGTGACTTTTCTCAATGACCATGTCAGCCATAATCGCGTGCTGGTGTTATGCGATGGCGGGGTGGGCCGTTCGCCGTCGACGGTCGTGGCCTATCTCTGTTCGAAAGGCATGCGGTTCGGCCAGGCGGTGGAATTCGTTGCGGTGCGGAAACCCTATATGAGCATTCTGCCGGAACTCATTGAATCGATCCGTAAATCTTTCGCCCGTCCGCAGACGCCCGTTCTGCGGCTCGATCCCTTCTCACTGCCGTCCAAACCGACGGAACCCGAAATCATTCCTACCGCCTGAGGATGGCGCCGATGCGGGCGATCAGCTCGCTCGATTCAAACGGCTTCACGAGATAATCATCAGCGCCTGCCGCCAGAACTTCCACGATATCGTGAGGCTGGCCTTTGGCGGTCACGAAAAGAAACGGAACGGTACTGCCCTCGGCGCGCATCCGGCGGCAGAAGGTCGGGCCGTCCACTTTGGGCATCACTACATCGCAGACGATCAGATCGGGCTTGCGGCTCTGGACTTTCTGGTAGGCGATCTCGCCGTTCGCCGCCGTCGATACCTCATACCCCTGGGCGGTTAACCGCGTCGTGAGCAATTCAACGATCAGCGAATCATCATCCACCAGCAGAATGTAACGTCTGGGCTCGGGCATATCAGAGCTCCGCAAAGTGCTGGCGCAAAAAGTCTTCCTGCGACGGGGCGCCCTCCGGAAAAGAGGTGACGCGCGAACTGAGACGAACCTGATGATCCAGGCCCTCGCGGGTTACGCAATCGGCGAAAGAGCCGCGGACTTTTTCTGCCACGCGGGCCGCTTCTTTGCTGACCGTGGCGGGCATCCCGAGAAAAATAGTCTGCGTATCGCGGGTAATCATATCCGTCTTCCGTCCGCTGTGCTTGTGCACCAGATTCTCCAGAAGTTCAATGGCGGATTCGACCGCCGCCGGCGGCGCGCCGTCGATGGGCTGAATTTTGAACCAGACCGCCGAAAGCGAAGCTCCATCGGCCGCCGCTTCCGTCAGCCGATCCGTCAAGTCGCGCCGGAACACGTCCCGTGCTGTCTCCTGGGGCAGCGTGAAGAGGAATCGCGCGCCTTTTCCCTGCGCGCTTTCCGCCCAGATCCGACCGTGGTGAAGTTCAATGATGCCCTGGCAGATGGAGAGCCCCAGCCCCGTCCCCTTTTCCCCCGTTACCGACACACGTCCCAGCTGCTCAAATTTATTGAAAACCTTCGCGAGATCCTCGCGGGGAATTCCCATGCCCGTATCTTCGACGGTGCACTGCACGTCGCCGTTCACCACGGCCAGCGACACCTGAACGTATCCCGTTTCAGTGAACTTGAACGCGTTGCCGAGCAGATTGGTGAGCACCTGGATAATCCGGTCCCGGTCGACAAAACTTTCAACGGGCTTCTCAGGCAGATGCGTGCGGATCTCGAGATGACGCTCCCGGGCCCTGAGAGCAAAGGTGCCGCACACCTCCCGGACCAGACTCGTGAAATCGATCCGCTCCCGCCGCAGCGTCATCTTGCCGGCGTCGATTTTGGACACGTCAAGCAATTCATTGATAATGCGCCCCAGCCGATCAATGCCGGTGAGTGCGATGGATAAGGCCCGGTGCTGATCGGGCGTGACGTCCCCGCGCAAGCCTTCGATCACCTGCGAGACTCCCTCGCGGATGATGGTCATCGGCGTACGAAGCTCATGGGATACGGTGCTGACAAATTCTTCCTTCAACTGCTGGAGGCGCTTGTGCTCTTCGATGTCCCGGAAGAAAACGCAGGCCCGCTCGTCGGCGCCGCTTTGAAAGAGATGGACGCTCATATCCACGGCAAAAATACGCCCGTCCAGAGCGCGCAGGCTGAATTCACATTCAAAATGACCTTGGGCGCTAATTTGTTTCCAGAGTCCCCGCCACATATCCGGGGTAAGATCCGGGCTGATATCGAAAAGGGTGCGCGACAGAAGTTCATCGGCGGAGGAAGCTAGAGAGCGGCGGGCGGCGGCGTTGGCGTAGAGCAGGCGGGCGGCGGAATCCATCCATAGCACCGGTTCGTCGATCCGATCAACGGCAAAAGCCGCGAGCTTAGCGTTCATGGCCGCGTCCATTCAGGCGGCGTCCTTGGTTGAAGAGAGGAACGATCGGATCATCTGCATAAGCTGGGCGGAATCCCAGGGTTTGGTGAGATAGCCGTCGGCGCCGCATTCCCGGCCGTAAACCTCCTGAATCGGCTGGCTGCATCCGGTCAGCATGATAATGGGGATGTGCTTTGTTCGCGGTTCGGTCTTCAGGCTCTTGCACAGCTGCCAGCCGTCCAGCTTGGGCATTCGCACGTCCATCAAGACCAGGTCCGGCCGGCGCAGAGCCTTCAGGAGGCCGTCATCTCCGTCGGCGGCCTCAACGACTTCATAGCCGGCTTTCTGCAATCGAAAGCGCAGCATCTCCCGCCCGTTGGGATCGTCATCGATGATGAGGATCTTGGACATAAGAAAGCCCCTACTGTTTAGGGCCAATTCAGATTGAATTCAAGAAGAACTTTGGGTGCAGCGGACGGATCAGTGGACGACGATCAAATCGTCGAATTCGGTGACGGCGTCTCCGCGCGTGGCCAGACCGACTCGGCCGGGCTCTAGAAGCCCCTTATCTTTAAGACCCATGACCAGATCGTCATTCAAATAGAGTGCGAAGGTATTCTGCGCAAACACAGCCCGCATCGTGTGCCACGCATCGGCGGTAACAATCGCTTGTTCGCTGTCGATCACCTTGGATTTTCCCTTTTTGACGCGAATCAGCGCGCACGTGTCCTCTTTCGCGTCGGCCCAGACGACATAGAAATTGTCAGGGGACTCATAGCGATAGACGAGTCCGGCGCCCTGCGCTTCCTCCCCGCGGACGGCCTTGAACGTGACCGTGAGACTGCCGTCGGATATCGGGGGCATCTTCAGCAGAGCGAATGTGTAATGAGTTCCAGCGGCGGCCTGCCCGGCCTGCGCAAGCACATTCGGGCGCGATGGAGCCTGGGGGTCCGGCATGACACCCCAGCGCGGCGTCGCGCCCGAACCGTCGGAGACGGATTCAAATTCCTTCGGCAAGGTTCCTGCCGGAACATTATCAAAATTCATAACCGACGCGACGCCCTGCACGGGGACCATCGGCCCCTTGGGCGGCGTATCGGCCCAGGCGACCGCGGCGATGAGTCCTCCGGCGATCAAAATTCGGCGGCTTCCGTTCATACGTGGACCTCCTTCCGAAAATAGAAAAAGAACGGGACCCCCGCGGCGACCATCGCGATGCCTGAGAGAGCGGCACGCGGGTCCTGTTTGAATTCATTCAGCACCATCCAGAGAATAATCGCAATAAAAAGAAGAGGCAGGACCGGATAGCCCCAGGCGCGGTAGGGACGCGGCAGGTCGGGTTTTTGCCGGCGCAGCAAAAAGAGGGCGCTGACCGTCAGCGCGTTTAATAGAAGGCTCGGAACGGTGACGTAGTCATCCAGCAACCGGTAAAAATTCGTGTGATCGATGCCGCCCCAGATGGCCAGTCCGGTGGCCCACAGCGTCACCAGAGCGATCGCTGAGCTGGGCGTGCGGAAGCGCGGATGAACTTTGCCGAAAGGCGCGAAGAAGTAGCCGTCCTGCGCCATAGCGAAGGGAATGCGCGGTGCGGTCAGCAAAGTAGCGTTCAGGCAACCGAGCACGGAGAAGGCGATCATGCCCGAGAGCACTTTCGCCGCCGCTGGACCGAACATGGATTCGGATGCTGTTTTGGCAATCGCAATGACGCCCTTCATGTCCGTGACCGGCATCGCGTAAATATAAAGAGCGTTTAAAATGAGGTACAGCGCAGCTGTGATGAGAACCCCGAGAATCAACGACAGGGGAATCGTCCGCGAGGGGTTTTCGACCTCGCTTCCCACATAAACGGTGGCGTTCCAGCCGCTGTAGGCGTACATGATCGGAATCAGTGCCGTCGCCAGTCCGGCGGCGATCCAGGCACCTCCCTGCGCCGGCCAGAGGGGTGAGGCATGCGAGAAGCTTCCCCGGCCGAAAAACGTCCCGGCGATGACCAGCGCCAGGATCGAAATGATCTTGAGAAACGTGATGACATCGACCACGCCGGCGCCGACTTTCACACCGACATAATTCAGCAAGCCAAAGAAAAGAATCAAACCCACCGCGCAGAGCTGCACATGCAGAGAGTTCGTGATGCCGGCATATTTGGTGAATCCGACTGCCAGGATCGCTACGGTGCCCGATTGCGTGATCAAAGCCGCGGCCCAGCCATACAGGAACCCCCAGAGCGGCCCGAAAGCTTCGCGTAGGAAAACGTAATTCCCTCCAGCGCGCGGGTAGGCAGCCCCCAACTCCGCATAGGATAAGGCGCCCGCCATCGCCAGGAACGCGCCGAGCACCCACCCCAGCAGGACCAGCCCCGAAGTCGGGAGTTGATTGGCCACCCGTCCGGGGGTGGTGAATATCCCCACACCGATCATATTTCCGACGACCAGCATGGTGCAGGAGAAAAGTCCGAGGACGCGTTTTAATTCTGGGCCGGTTGACTCATTCATTGCTTGTAACCCAAAGTTTACACTCCGTTCACGTAAACGTAACAAGCCGGGCGCATACTCCAAGCATGGACATCCTCGCACTCAGCGGATTGTGGATCGGAACAGGCCTGGTGGCTTTGGGCTTCTTCAAAGCCGGGCACCTGATCAATTTCCGCTAATTGATTTGTCGGCATAGACAGGACTGAGACAACAACCGAGAGGGCGTTGTCTCTTTTTATTTTACCCCGCGTTCCTACGTTCTACCTTATTTCGAATATTCTTACTAGTCGCAGCAATCGGATTGATTTTTAGGCTGGAAAATAAAAATCCCGGCTCTTTCGGGCCGGGTCTCTGAAAAGCAGGGTGTTTCTTTTTTTGTGTGACATTTAAAGTTTAGCACATCTTGCTGATTTTTTCAAGACCCAATTTGCCGGGACTCAAGAACCACCTGAGCCTCAATGCTTTTAGCACCATTTTCCAAGCGAACCTGTTCGCATCGCCAGCTTGCGGCCTCCTTTTTGAACACATGCCGCAGCGGATCGATGAGTTCCCCCGTTACCTCCGCCTTGAGCCTCCCTGCCCCTGTGCGTTCGGCATCGAATACCTGAAAACGGAAGGATTTGAAAATAATGCGCTGCTCAGCCACCAGATTAATCAAAGCGTTGACCCATCCTTTCAGCAGAAGGGCGGTATCCCCTGCCTCGACAACCACTTTCTCACGCAGGGCTTCGCTGACCACCTGAGGATCAATGAGGGTTTTGAGTAACTCATCGGCCGTTTTCTCGAAAAGCTGGGGGACAGACTGGGCTGAGATGTGGAGTATCAAATCACTTCTTCAGCGGAAGTTCTTCCTGCGCATCGTCGCCTTCTTCTTTGGCGAGCGGTGCGATGGCCGCCAGCTTATCGTCTTCTTCCTGGCGAAGGAGCCGCACCCCTTGGACGTTTCGGCCGATGATGGAAACTTCCTTGGCGGGCACGCGGATACTCATCCCTTTGGCGGTCATCAGCATGATCTCGTCCCCATCGTTGGCCGTCACGAGACCCACAACGTTCCCGTTGCGGTCTGTGGTTTTCATATTGATAACGCCTTTACCACCGCGGGCCTGTAAGCGATATTCGTCCACCTTGGTCCGTTTGCCGAAACCGTTCTCCGTGGCGGTGAGAAACACATCTTTGGCGCCGACCGCTTCGATGCCGACAACGACGTCCTTCTTATCAAGCCGGATGCCTCTCACCCCTTTGCCGGCGCGGCCGATCGGCCGCACTTCTTCTTCCTCAAAACGGATGGCGATGCCTTCTTTAGTGCCGATGATGATCTGGGACTTACCATCCGTGTGCTTCACCGTGATCAGGCCGTCGCCTTCGTCCAGCTTGATGGCGATAATGCCGCCGCGCCGCGGATTGGCAAATTCGGCGAGCGCTGTTTTCTTAACGGTACCCTGTTGGGTACCCATAAAAAGGTAGGTCTCTTTGCCCTTCTCTTCTTCGAACGTGCGCACGGGGATGGAGGCCGTGATTTTCTCATCCTGCGCTGAGAGCTGTACAAAATTCACAACGGCTTTGCCTTTGGCGGTGCGGCTGGCCTCCGGGATTTCATACACACGGGTCCAGTACACACGGCCCTTGTTAGTGAAGAGCAGGAGGTAAGCGAGCGTATTCGTGATGAAGAGCTCCTGAACAAAATCTTCCTCGCGGGTGGTCATCCCGGTTACGCCCTTGCCACCGCGCCGCTGGGCACGGTAGGACGTCACGGGCAGGCGCTTCACATAGCCGGCGTGTGAGATGGTGACAACCACGTCTTCCTCGGCGACTAGATCTTCGATCTCCAGCTCCTGAGCCGCGGCTGTGATTTTTGTGCGTCGCTCATCCCCGTATTTTTCCTTGAGCTCCTTAAGTTCTTCTTCGATGATTCCCAGAACCTTGCGTGGATCGGCTAGGATGCCTTTTAAGCGTGCAATCGTCTTCAGGAGCTCTTCATATTCATCTTCAATCTTTTTGCGTTCTAGGCCGGTCAGCTGCTGCAGGCGCATATCCAGAATCGCTTGCGCTTGAATTCGGCTCAGCTTGAAATTTTCCATGAGCCGGATTCGTGCCGTATCGGTATCCTTCGACTCCCGGATGGTTTTGATCACCTTATCGAGATGATCAAGTGCAATTCTCAAACCTTCCAGGATGTGCGCGCGGGCTTCGGCTTTCACCAACTCATAGCGCGTGCGGCGGATCACGACATCTTTACGATGCTCTACATAATGATGGAGAACATCCTTGATCGGGAGGACTTTCGGCTTGCCGCCGACCAACGCCAGCATGATGACGCCGAAGGAGGTTTCCAGCGCCGTGTGTTTGAACAACTGATTCAAAACGATCTGGGCGTTGCCTTCCCGCTTGATCTCAATGACGATACGGATGCCGTCGCGGTCCGATTCGTCCCGGATATCCGAAATGTCTTCGATTTTCTTGTCGCGCACGAGCGCGGCGATGCTTTCGATGAGTGAGGTCTTGTTGACCTGGTATGGGATTTCGTTGACGATGATGGCCTGGCGGCCGCCGCGGATATCTTCAATTTCTGTTTTGGCGCGGATCGAAACGGAGCCGCGCCCCGTTTCAAAATAGTCTTTGATTCCCTGGCGTCCCATGATAAATCCCGCCGTCGGGAAATCGGGGCCCTTGATAATCTTCAGAAGTTCAGCCGTCGTAATTTCCGAATTTTCGATATAGGCCGCCAGCGCATCGCAGACTTCCGTCAGGTTGTGGGGCGGGATATTGGTCGCCATGCCGACGGCGATGCCCGAGGACCCATTCACCAGCAAATTGGGAAGTTTGGCCGGCAAAATCAACGGCTCGGTCATGGACCCGTCATAGTTGGGCCCAAACTCGACCGTTTCTTTGTCAATGTCCCCGAGCACTTCGTCGGCAATGGCATCGAGGCGGACTTCGGTATAGCGCATGGCCGCCGGGGGATCGCCGTCTATCGAACCGAAGTTGCCCTGCCCGTCGACGATCGGATAGCGGAGGGAGAAATCCTGCACCATGCGGACCATAGCGTCATAAACGGCGACGTCGCCATGCGGATGGAATTTACCCAGAACGTCACCGACCACGCGTGCGCTCTTTTTATAAGCCGAGCGATGAGTCAGTCCCATTTCTTTCATCGCGAAGAGAATCCGGCGATGGACGGGTTTGAAACCGTCGCGAACATCCGGCAGCGCGCGCCCCACGATCACGCTCATCGCGTAATCGATATAGGACGTCTTCATCTCGTCTTCAATGTTGCGAGGAAGGACACGATCGCTGGGTTGGTCCGCCGTCGGCAGCGTGGGTTCAGCCATTAGATATCCAGATTCCGGACTTCAAGCGCATGCGTTTCAATGAAGAGTCGACGCGGCTCCACCTTGTCGCCCATCAGGGTGTTAAAAATTTGATCGGCCTGAACGGCGTCGTCTACCTTGACCTGAAGCAACCGCCGCGTTTTCGGATCCATGGTGGTTTCCCAGAGCTGCGTCGGGTTCATTTCGCCCAACCCTTTATAGCGCTGAATCATCGCCCCGCGGCGGCCGGCGTCCTTGATGGCGGCCAGTAATTCCTGAACATCCACCAGATCTTTTTCCTCTCCATCATGCTTCACGCGATAGATCGCCTTACGGGCCTCTTCTTTCGCGGGCGGCTCGGAGGCCACTTCCAGGCCGGCGGTGGTCAGCTTCTCGACCAGTGCATCGATTTTTGGAAGTTCCCATAAATCTTTGACGTCACTTCCCATCTCCTCTTCAAGTTCCCCGGCGCTGGCCACTTCTTCGCCGGCCGTCTTCAGCTCCTGCCGCACCTTTTCTTTCCTCGCCTTCAAATATTCATCTTTAAACTTCTTCCACTCTTTTTCCGTATAAATATAGCGTGGCCCTTTTTCTTCTATGATGCGGTACAGTGGCATCTTTTCTTTTTTCTTGAACTCGATGTAATCAGTGAGACCCAGTCCTTTTCTTGATAATTTTCTCAGCAACGATTCCATCTCGGTCAGCCATTTAAGAGCCTGTTTGAGCTGGGCGGGTTCGATTTTCTTGCCCACCTTGCCTTTGTTCAACCCGTAGAGCTCCAACGATTCCAGGCCTTCCGCGAGCAACCATTGGTCCATCGCGTCATCGCTGTCGAGATACAGCTCTTTTCGATCTTTTTTCACTTTATAAAGCGGCGGCTGCGCGATATAAATGTAGCCTTCTTTGAGAAGCGGCCCCATCTGTCGGAAGAAAAAGGTCAACAGCAGCGTCCGGATGTGCGCGCCATCCACGTCGGCATCCGTCATGATGATGATGCGCTTGTAGCGGGCCTTCTCGAGTTTAAAATCTTCTTCGCCGACCCCGGTCCCGATGGCCGTGATCATCGTCCGGATTTCCTCGTTGGAAAGAACCTTGGTCAGACGGGATTTTTCGACATTAATGATCTTGCCGCGCAGCGGCAGGATCGCCTGGAAGCCGCGGTCGCGGCCCTGCTTGGCGCTGCCGCCGGCCGAATCGCCTTCCACGATATAGAGTTCGCAATGATCCGGATCGCGCTCGGAGCAATCGGCCAGTTTCCCCGGCAGAGAAGCCGAATCCAGCGCGCCTTTGCGGCGGGTCAGCTCGCGCGCCTTGCGCGCGGCCTCGCGGGCTTCAGCGGCCACGATCATCTTATCGCAGATCTTGGCAGCGATCGGTGGATGTTCTTCAAAAAAAGCCGTTAGGGCGTCGCCCGCAACGGATTTCGTCAGCCCTTCGACTTCGCTGTTGCCGAGCTTGGTTTTGGTCTGGCCTTCAAACTGCGGATTGGGAACCTTCACGGAGATCACCGCCGTGAGGCCTTCGCGGACATCTTCCCCCGTCACGTTGATGTCCCGGCCCTTCAGGAGCTCGTTCTTCTTCACGTAATCGTTGAGGACGCGCGTGAGCGCGCTGCGGAATCCGGTCAGATGCGTGCCGCCTTCGATCGTGTTGATATTGTTTACGAAAGAAAAGACCTGCTCGCTGTAGCTGTCGTTGTACTGAACGGCGCACTCGACCACCACGTCGTCCTTTTCCTTCTTGAAATAAATCGGTTCCGGATACTGGACGGTTTTATTGGCATTCAGAAATTTGACGAAGGAGATAATCCCGCCTTCGTAATTGAACGTATGCTCTTTGTCCTCCCGCTCATCGATGATCGTGATTCGAGTCCCCGGGTTGAGGAACGCAAGTTCGCGCAGCCGGTTGGACAGCGTGTCGAACGAATAATTTTTGTCGCCGAAGATCTGTTCATCGGGCCGAAAAGTCACCTTCGTGCCCGAGTCCTCCGCAGGTCCCGCGGATTTGACGGGCCCGGTGGGTTTCCCGCGCTCGTACTTCTGCTTGTAAAGCTTGCCATCGCGGCGGACCTCGACTTCCAGCCATTCGGAAAGGAAATTGACCACTGTGACGCCGACGCCATGGAGTCCGCCGGACACTTTGTAGGCCTTGTGATCAAACTTGCCGCCGGCGTGCAGCGCGGTCATGATGACTTCCAGCGCCGGTTTGCCCTTCATCTTGGGATCCTTGGCGTCTTTCATTGGATCGACGGGAATGCCGCGGCCATCGTCTTCCACGGTCACCGAATTATCGGCATGCAGCGTCACGTCAATATTTTTAGCGAAGCCGGCCAGCACTTCATCAATGGAATTATCGACCACCTCGTAAACAAGATGATGAAGACCCTGGACCCCGGTGGACCCGATATACATCGCGGGACGCTTCCGGACGGCTTCGACACCCTCCAGAACTTGAATTTTGGAGGCGTCGTAAGATTCGGCGGTTTTAGTGGCCATGGATATTGCGGCTTTCCAATCGCGGGGTGATATCACGAAGAAACGGACGCGGCAGGTGGCGGTTCAGGCGGCGGACCAGCTCCTTGCGCCGGAGTGTAATTTCCTGAAGCGCGGGCGAGGAATAAACTTCGATCACCAGGGTGCCGCCGCGCTCCAGCGCGGCGATGCCGGCTATGGATTCCCATCCGCCCATTTCGGCGCTCCACGCCTGCTCAATCGAAGCGAGATCTTCCAGCAGACCGAGCTGCCGGCAGATCCCGCGAACCTGGGATTCTACGTGGGATAACATATTTTCTTTACGCTCTCATCGGCATGATGACCGAAAGGACCTGATCGTCGCCTAGCGGCCGGAGAACACCAGGATTCAGCGATGTCGTCAGTTCCAGAAGCACCTGGCCTGCATCAGTGTTTTTCAACACATCGAGAACAAAAATCGGATTAAAGGCGATCTCCATCGCTTGGCCGGCGAAATCGACCGGCAACTCATCCTCCACTTCGACGCGGCCCTGAGCCGAACCCATGGCCCGCAGGCGGCCTTTATCCAAGGCAAAGCGCACCGCGCCGCCGCGGTCTCCAGATCCCAAGGCCGCCCGCTGCGTCATCATCAACAGGTCTTTGGTGGCCACCTGCACTTTAATATCGCTGGTCTTAGGAATCACCTGGTCATAATTCGGAAAATGACCCTCGATTAAACGCGAAATAATCACTGTTTCCCCGATTTTAAAAGCGACCTGGTTATCGGTAATACTCATCCGGACTTTCTCCACTCCGGCGCCATCCGACGAAAGAAGCCGGTCGACCTCACGAATCGCCTTCGAAGGAATAATGGCGGACACCGCCAGCTTTTTCTCTTCCACAGGACGCGCGATATACGCCAATCGCCGGCCATCCGTGGCGACCATCCGTGCGATCCCCTTATCTAAAATAAAATAAATCCCATTTAAAATATAGCGCGTTTCATCGGTCGATACGGAATAGGATGTCTTTTTAATCATCTCCTGAAGCGCTTTAACATCCAATGTCAGCGCATTTTCTTCCGGGAACTCCGGCAGCACAGGAAAATCTTCTTTGGGCAGCCCCAACAAAACACAGCGAGCTTTGCCGCAACGAATCTCCATACGGGTGGCATTTTCCACATTGATCTTGATTTCCTGACCCTCCGGCAACGTTCGAATAAAATCACTGAATGTTTTCGCCGGAACCGTTAACGCCCCTTCTTTAACCACCTCTGCTTTAATAAATGTGCGCACTCCGACTTCCAAATCTGTCGAAGCTAGTTTTAGCTGATTGGTTTTTGTTTCAAGAAGGATATTCGAAAGAACCGGCAATGTGCTTTTGGTGGAGACCGCCGATTGAACGATTTGGATTCCTTTTAACAGCTCGGGTTTGGAACAAACTATTTGCATAGGGTCCTAATGAAGGGTTCTCTTCTCTCTCTATATTGTAATAAAAACGTAGTAGTAGTCGTAGAGAGTCTTAATAATAGGGGTAATAGGGATCGCAGATTTGAATCGATTGATCATCAAGCTGTTTCAGTATTTTTATCAACGAGAACATCCTCCGCATAACGTTGCCTAATTATCCCCATTATACACATGCGGGCAGGTTGCCCACGGTTTCGGGAAGTTATCCCTGCTTTGTACCCAGGCGGATTTCCTGGATAATCTTGTTCACCAGAGCCGCAAAAAACGGATCCGTTTCGAGTTTATTTTTTATTTTGTTGCTGGCGTGCATGACCGTGGTGTGATCCTTGCCGCCAAAAGCATCGCCGATTTGGGTCGTGGACATTTCGGTCAGCGTCCGGGCAAGATACATGGCGATCTGGCGGGGAAAGGCGATGGCGTCCGTCCGGCGCTTGGATTTCATGTCATGGAGATCGACATGGTAATGTTTCGCCACGACCTCCTGGATTTTTTCGAGTGAAACCGGGGCCGCCGCCTCTTCGCGGGCGATCACGTCGCGCAAGGTTTCCTTGGCGGAGTCGACCGTCAACGGCACGCTGGTCAGAGACGCATGAGCGACCACCCGGATCAGGGAGCCTTCGAGTTCGCGTATATTGGTCCGCACATGACTGGCCAGAAATAATATCACGTCGTCCGGGACATACAGATTCTCCGCTTCGGCTTTCGCACGCAGAATGGCGATGCGGGTTTCCAGATCCGGCGCCTGAATATCAGCGACCACTCCCCACTCAAAGCGCGTGATCAGGCGTTCCTGCAGCGTCGGGATTTCCTTCGGCGGGCGGTCGCTGGAAATCACAATCTGCTTCCGTGAGTCGTAAAGCGTATTAAAGGTATAGAAAAACTCTTCCTGGGAGCTTTCCTTATTAACAAGGAATTGGATATCGTCGATCAGCAGACAATCGAGATTCCGATAGCGCTGCCGGAATTGATTCATCTTTTCGAAACGCAGCGAGTCGATGAATTCATTGATGAATTTCTCGGACGTCGTGTAGAGAACCCGCGCTCGCGGATTGCTTTTGATCACGTGATGTCCGATGGCATGCATTAAATGGGTTTTTCCAAGCCCTACGCCTCCGTAAAGAAACAGGGGGTTATAGGCTTTCCCGGGGTCTTTGGCGACCGCCTGCGAAGCCGCTTGAGCAAAACGGTTCGAATGACCCACCACAAACGTATCGAAAACGTAACGCGAATTTAAATATGTTTCGATGGGTGGAGCGGGAGGCGCGCTTACGGGCGCCGATTTCGGCGCCGGCATGGAATTCGGCCGGGCCAGGAGATCGTCTAAGGCGCGGAGAACGTGGAAGGAAAGCGTCATCGGCTCTCCGCAGCGTTCTTTGAGTAAATCTTCAATCCGGCTTTGATAATGATCGCGGAGCCAATCGGCAAAAAAGGCATTGGGGACTTGGAGGACCAGCCGGGAACCTTCCAGAGACAGCGCCTTGATGGGCCGGAACCAGAGGTCGTACGACTCATCGTTCATCTGCGACTTCAAAACGGACAAAACATCTTCCCATAACGTATCGACTGCCGTATTCATAAAAAAACTCACTCCATTTGGGAAAAAAAGGAAGGACTCAGATTTGGAAACGGGTTGTATTGTAAGTGTTGCCGCCTAGGATGTCAAATTTGTTTCTCGACGGAAAATTGCCCATGGACCGGCCATCCGCGCATAGTCCGCGAGCCCTAAAGATTCGGCGCGCGCGGCCGGGTCGATGCGCTGTGTGCGGAGCCACGATTCTATTTTTTCCTTGGGCGCCGAGACATGAAACGCCAGGCTGTTCGCCAGCGTTTTACGCCGGTGGGCGAAAGCGCCGTGGGCCAGGTCAAAAAAGAACGGAAGGTCCGGTTCCGGAACGTCGGGAGCCTCCTTGCGCCGGAGCCGGATGACGGCCGAGGTCACGCGGGGCGGCGGTGAGAACGCACCGGGCTTCACGCGAAGGATAATTTCCGCCTGCGCAAAGACTTGAACCGCCAGCGAGAGAATACCAAAGGTTCGTGACCCCGGCCCGCTGCGCATGCGGTCGGCGACCTCGCGCTGGATTAGGAAGACGCCCGTGGTCCAGTGCGGCCAGGCGAGCAATTTTTCAAAAATCGGCGACGTGATGGCGTAGGGAAGATTGCCAAGAATTTTAATAGGCACCCCGCGGAACAGCGAATCAAGGTCGGTCTTGAGAATATCTCCCTGGATGATGCGGCAGTGGGGGAGGGACTGGAGCGATTGGGCAAGACGTGCATCCAGTTCCACCGCCACGACATCCTTCACACGCCGGACGAGTTCGCGGGTCATGACGCCCTGGCCCGGGCCGATTTCAAGAACCGTATCGTCCGGCTTCAGCTCGGCCGCCGCGAGGATCGTCTGGACCACATGCGGATCGCGCAGGAAATGCTGACCGAGCGGTTGTCTCACACGCTGTACTGAGCTGCCAGGCAGATGGCTTCAATCATCGGCTTCGGATCGGCCCGACCTTTTCCGGCGATGTCGTAAGCGGTTCCGTGGCCGGGAGAGGTTCTTATAAAAGGAAGGCCCAGCGTGACATTCACCAGCTGGTCCGGAGCGTACAGTTTGAGCGGGATCATTCCCTGATCGTGGTACGCCGCCAGGGCCAGATCGTATTTCCCCCGGGACATATCGCGGAAAACGCTGTCGGCGCCGAACGGCCCCGCGATGGGAAGACCGTGACGCCTGAGATCCGCCAGTGCCGGAGCGATGGTTTTCTGTTCTTCCCGGCCGATCAAGCCGCCGTCGCCGGCATGTGGATTGAGTCCGCAAGCGACTAAGCGGGGCCGAGGCTTGCCGAGAACTTTTTTGACAAAAGCATAGCCCAATCGGGCGGATTCCGCGATCCGAGACGCGGTCAGCTCATGCGCGGCGCGAGAGACCGGGATATGTCGGGTCATGAGAAGCGCGCGCAGCCGGCCGGCGACCATCAGCATGGCCACGGAAGATGCACGGCAGGCCTGGGCGAGCCATTCGGTATGACCGGGGAAGCGGAGCCCTGCCTGATGAAACGATTCTTTGGAAACCGGAGCCGTGACCAGCGCCTTCGCCTGCTGCGCGCGCACAAGCCCGGTCGCCAGGCGGAGTGATTCAATCGCCGAGCGGCCGGCTTCCTTTGACGGCCGGCCGAGAGGCATTCGGCGGTCCAGGCCGGGGACGGAGAGCATTTCAGTCAGCGGCAACGGCAGTTTGTGAAGGGAGAGAGCAACGGGATCGCCGACTATGACCGGTTCGCAACAAGCCCGGACGCGCGCGTGGCGCAGCGCTTTTATAACGATTTCCGGGCCAATGCCGGCGGGGTCACCCAGAGTGATGGCGATGCGGGGTTTCATACACTGACATCCTCACTTCATCGCTTACTCGCTGGTTTTTAGTCGAGATTATTGATTTTGATTTCGGACTTGGCGCGCAGATCCTTGACGTACTCCTCAAATCTCTTGGCGCCGCGCTGCTGGAAGAGGTATTCGCGAAGATCATCCTTGATTTCATCGAAGGACATCTTGCTGGCCGCTTTCTTTTCCTGAACCTGGATGATGTGATAGCCGTAGTCGGTCTGGACAATATCCGAGGTCTGACCGACATCGAGGCCGAACGCCGCCTTCTCAAAAGGTTCCACCATGTCGCCGTGCGAAAAGTATCCCAGATCGCCCCCGTGATCCTTGCTGCCCGGGTCTTCGGAATATTGCTTGGCCAGATCCGCGAAATCTTCTCCCTTTTTGATGCGCCTCTGGATGTCTTTAATTTTCTGCAGGGCGGCGGCGCGCTCTTCCGGGGAGGCATTCGGCCGTACGCGGATCAGAACGTGCCGCGCCCGCACCCGCTCCCCGAAACGGTGCTGGACCGCTTTGGCGAGCGACTTGAGTTCGTCCAGTTCACTGGGCGTGTGGCTGCCGGGAATGGGTTTATCATTCAAAATAGCGTCGATGGTGTCATAAAGCGCTTTGATGTCGGCATCGGTCGGCTGGGGAGTCTTCGCCTTGACCTGCTGATCGATGAGCTTGATCGTGGACAGCTGATCCTGAATGTGCTGGCGAAAATCATCGTAGCTCATGCCTTCCGTCTTCAGCTCATTGTTGAATTCATCCTCGGTGGCGAAGCGGCTCCGCACCTTTTTGACTCCTTCGTCGGTTTCCAGCTGGCTGATATGGATATTCTGTTTCTTGGCTTCCTGAACGAGCAGCCGGTCATCGATCATCTGATCGAGGACCCGCTTCTTGATGTCGTTGACGTGTTCGGGCGTCTGTTCTTCAGGCGGCGAGGCTTTCTTGAACTGTTCCAGAATGGGGGTGACGTTCTTTTCAAACTCCGACAGCAGAATGGCCTGCCCGTTCACCGTGGCCAGAGTCCGGTCGAGCATCTTGGCTCCCACGGGAGCCGTCAAAAGGCTGGCTGCAATCATACAGGTGAGAAGGCGTTCTGTGCGCGTAGTCATAGAGAGGGAGACTCCTGTGGATTTTTCGGAGGCGCCGTCGCCAGCGAAGAGAGCTGCTGGTCGTCGATTTTGACACCGAGCGATGCCTGCTTGTTGGTGACCCATTCGTTGAATTTATCGCGCTCCAGCCGCGCGCGAATATCCTCCTTGGCCTGATCCAGAGACTGGGCGGGCAGAACCGTCTGCCCGATCCTCTTAATAATATGATATCCGAACTGAGTTTTGACGACCCCCGAAATTTGGCCGTTTTGCAGAGCAAAGGCAGCATCCTCAAATTCGGGGACCAGCGTCCCGCGCCGGAAGGGGGTCAGCTTACCACCCCGAGCGGCGGTGGCCGGGTCTTTGGACATCTCATGGGCGACTTTCTCGAAGGGTTCGCCGGCTTTCAGGCGCGAAAGGGCCATCTCCGCTTCTTCGGGTGTACTCACCAGAATGTGGCTGGCCTGAAGTTCCAGCGGCCGATCATAGTCAGCGCGGTGGGCATCGTAAAATTGCTGTACCTGGGCATCGGTGACCGCCAGATCCTTCGACCGCAGCCGCCGCAGATAACTTTCGACAAGAAGCGTGTCTTCATAATCTTTCAGACGGCGCTTCCATTGCTTTTTAAATTGATCCAGGGCGGTCTGGTAGGCCGAGTCATGCTGAAGGCCGGAGCGGCGCGCTTCAATCAGCAGAGTTTTCTCGCGCAGGAGCAGATTCACAAATTCCCGCCGACCCTCTGCCGTGGTCACATACTGCTGGTAGGCCGTGGGCGTCTCCTGGAGCCTGGACTGGAGATCATCCATTGTGATCTTCTCGCTGCCCACCTGGGCCACGACCGGGCCTTTCGAGGTTTGACAGGCAGGCAGGGATAGCCCCGCTAAAATAAAAAAAAGACCGCGATAGCGCGATCGATTCATGAGGTCGACTATATCAAATTCTCCTTGGGGGTGCTACAGGTCCTTTCCCAGGCTCCCAAAGAGCTCCCGAAGGTAAACCATCGCGCCATTGGCTTCGTAAGCGGCTTTTTCGATGATGAGGGTAAAGGGTGGGCCGGGTTTGAAGCGGATATTGGCGCGTTCCTGCCCCAATTGGATCAGCGTTTGCGGCTGGACAGGCGTATTGGCCATGAAGCGGACCTCCAGCGAGGACGGTTTTTGAACGACGCCATCAATGCCGAGGTCGCGGGCGGTGATCCGCAGGCTGGAAATGTCCATGAGCATGGCCGCCTCCGCCGGCAGAGGTCCGAAGCGGTCTTCCAGTTCGCTGCGTACGGCGGCGAGCGCCTCGGGAGTCTCCGCGGCAACGAGCTTCTTATAGAAAAGGATGCGCAGTTCTTCACTGGGCAAGTAATCCCCGGGCAGAAAGGCGTGGACCGATAGGTCCATGCTGGGGAAGCGACTCGTGACGGGCGGAGGTTCTCCCTTCAGCCGCGCAATTTCGTCCTGCAGCAGCTGCGAATAGAGGTCCAGTCCCACCGCGGCAATGAAGCCGTGCTGCTCCTGTCCCAGGAGATTGCCGGCGCCGCGGATTTCCATATCGCGAACGGCCAGACGATAGCCGCTGCCGAGTTCCGTGAATTCCCGCAGCGCTTCGAGTCGCGCACGCGCATCGGCGGTCAGCGGGACCGAGGGCGAGTAGAAAAGGTAGCAATAGGCTTTCTGGCGTTCTCGCCCCACCCGCCCGCGCAATTGATAAAGCTGAGCCAGGCCGAACTCCTCCGACTCCTCCACAATCAACGTGTTCACCGTGGGAATGTCGATCCCGGATTCGATAATGCTCGTGGCCAGTAAAATTTGGTGCTTCCGGTGCAGGAACTCCCACATGGTCTTTTCAATGGCGGCCCCGCCCAACTGGCCATGCACAACACCGATGGAAACGCCGGGCAGGAGCTGCTGCAGGAAATGCAGCCGGGAATTGAGCGTTTGCACGCGATTATGCACGTAGAAGACCTGTCCTTTGCGGTTCAGCTCCTGTTGGACCGCCTCGCGGACCACAGAATCCTCATACGGGCCGACCTGCGTATTGATCGGGAGCCGTCCCGTGGGCGGCGTTTCGATGATGGAGAGCTCGCGGAGGCCGGACATCGCAAACGAAAGGGTGCGGGGGATCGGCGTCGCAGTCATCGTCAGGACATCCAGGTGCTGGCGCATCTTCTTCAGCTGTTCTTTGTGTTTCACCCCGAAACGATGTTCCTCATCGATGATGAGAAGCCCCAGATCTTTGAAGACGACATCCTTCTGAAACAGACGATGCGTGCCGATGGCGATGTCGATCGTTCCGTTCGCGATCCCGATAATCGTTTCTTTTTCTTCTTTCGGGGTCTGGAAGCGCGAAAGCATGCCGATGCGTGCCGGGTAGTCGGCGAAACGTTCTTTGAAATTCCGGAAATGCTGCTCGGCCAGAATGGTTGTCGGCACAAGCACCGCCACTTGTTTGGAATCAACCACCGCCTTGAAAGCGGCGCGCATGGCGACTTCTGTTTTTCCGTAGCCGACATCGCCCAGGATAAGGCGATCCATGGGACGGGGCGATTCCATATCTTTCTTCACTTCGGCGATGGCTTTGATCTGATCCGGAGTTTCTTCATAGAGAAAGGAAGCGCCGAATTCTTCTTCCAGGTGAGAATCCGAAGGAAAAACGTGACCGGGAAGCGCCGCCCGGGCCGCGTGAACCTTGAGCAGGTCTTTAGCCAGCTCCTGGATGCTTTCTTTGACCCGCGCTTTGACGCGTTCCCAGCTCGCCGTGTCGAGCGAACTCAAACGCGGGGATTTTCCTTCCGAACCCGAGTATTTCTGGACTTGCTTAAAGTCGGATAGCGGTACGTACAACCGGTCGCCCTTCTGGTATTCAATCTTGAGGTATTCCGCTTCCTGCCCGCCGGCGCGGAGCAACTCCAGCCCGCGGTACCGTCCGACCCCATAATGCTCGTGCACGACATAATCCCCCGGACGGACATCGCGCACATCGCGGATGGCGTCGCCGCCTTTGTATTTGGGGAGACGCGGGCGATGGCGGTATCGGCCGAAAATCTCGGCATTCGTCAAAACAAGCACACCCTCACCTGGCCTCCGGCCACCCTCTCCCTGATTAGGGAGAGGGGCTGGGGGTGAGGGTTGTATGAATCCGTTGCGCAGCGGTCCGACGAGAAATTCCATTCCTTCCGATCCCCGGGCTCCCAGGTGTTCTTCGAGCAGCTCCTGCAAACGTTCGTTTTCGCCGGCGTTGTGACTGAAGAACAAGACCTTCCCTCCGGCCGTTTTCGTTTTTCGCGCTTCTTCGGCGGCCCGCTCCAGGCCGGTCCCCACGCCCATGGTCGAATGAAAGCCGGCATCGAGGGCACCGGCACGGGGGAGGCCGGAGTAAAGGATGCGAACGCCCTCATCCGGCCTCCGGCCACCTTCTCCCAGGGGGAGAAGGTCTGGCTTGGCCCTCTCCCCATGGGAGAGGGTAGGGTGAGGGCTCGCCGGTTCTACCTCATCCCAGAACCAGCGGGTGCCGGATGGAACGTGGTCGATCAGCGTGCCGGCGGCCTTGGTTTCTTTCATCGGCAGCACTTTCTGAGGATCCAAGTACGCTTCGGACCGCTGAGTCCCGGGACTGAATTCCCGCAGAGACTCGAGCTGATCTCCGTCAAACAGCAGCCGCCAGGGTTTATCCGCATTGGGGGGCCAGATATCCACGACTTCGCCGCGGACGGCTAATTCTCCTTGAATCTCAACCATATCCGTCCGTTCATAACCGCCCTGTGCCAGCTTTTCGAGCAGCGAAAACCGCGGATACGACTGACCGGGCCGTAGCTCTAATGTCCGTTTGTTGAGATCGCTTGGCGACAACGTGGGAATGTCGAGCGCCGCTCGCGATGAAACCAGGATGGATTCCGTTTTTTCGTGCCATGTGCCCAGCGCGGCCATGCGTTCGGCGGGATCGGCTTCAGCATAGAAGAGGAAGCGGGGCCGTTCGGCAGCGGGGAGCAAAGAGCCCCACGCTTCCAGGTCCGCAACCAGTCCTTCGGCATCGATGTCTTCCTGGGTCACTACGACAAGTCGGGATTTTGTCCGGCGGGCCAGAGCCACAAGGAAATACGCTTTGCTGCCGCCGGGCAGTCCCGTCAGGACGGCCCCGGGTTTTTGTGAAACGCTTTGAATAATCTCCGATGTTTGTGCGAATGGATCGATCAGCGAAGCGGTCATTTTCCGAGCGTGAAGATCCGCATGTCGCCCGATCGGATGCGGTCGGGGCTGTCGGTTCCGGCGGAGACAAAGAGATAGCGGTCATTGGGCTGGGGCGGGAGCGGGCAGACCAGAGCGACTTCCCCTTTGTCGTTGGTGAGCTGGCTTCCCTGGGATTCACGCAGGCTGAGCGGGTAAAAAAAGCCGTAATACACCTTACGCTGAACCAGCGGTTGATGATAGCCGTCGGTCACCCGCACGGTGAACAGAAGCGATTTGTTTGTACCGCCGCCGGATTGTATCGTCACCTGTTCCGGTTGAACGCCGGTGACAAACGTCACTTCTTTACGGTCGACGACTGTGCCATGATCGTCCATGGCTTCAATGCCGAGACGCTGGCGATGGCGCGCCAGTTTTGGAAACTTGAAAAATCCCTGGAACCAGCCATGCCCGGAACCTTCCAGCGGCCGCCAGTCGCCCTCATTCAAGCTGTAGTTTACAGAGGCCACATTATCGGCCCCATAAACATGGATCGGAACCGTTTCTGAGACGCCATAGATATGATTGGACTTGGGCTGCAGCAGGATCGCTTCGTTGTATCCCGTGATATCGTGATAAACCTGCCGAGGTATGCCTTCCATATCCTTCTTGGAATCCGTGGCAATTCCCAGGATGCCGTCCCATTCCCAGGGTTCATTGTCATGGGTATCTGGGTCCCTGGGATAATGCCAGGTATCGATCCAGGACACTAAGCAGGCCCCGTTGGCGTGACCTTCGACCGTTCCGCGCAGGCTGTCCAGGTCCTTCAGGCTCTGATCATATTCGGTCCATCCCCCCGAGCCCCCGGCGGCGGTTTCCGTAGCCTGAGAGACCGCATAACCGCCAGTCTCTCCCACAATGAACGGCCGATCGCCGGCGAAGTGATCGGCCAGCCAGCGGTTGTAGCCGGCGAATCCCAGGGCATAGTTGATCGATTTAGGCCAGAAGGCAAAGGTATTGAACATGGCAAAGTCGAAGTCGTTATGATCCATAAAGGCGAGCGGTACCCAGCTGTCCATGCTGACGGGCCGCGGGTCAATCGCCTGGATCGCACGCTTGAGGCGGCGGAAAAATTGGAGGGTCTCATGCGTCCCGCTGTCCAGGACGGCTTGAGGCCAGGGTTCGGTCATCACCACATAGCCGAGAATATTGTCGAACTCTTTCGACTGCCGGGCGATGCCTTCTGCCTGCGCGACGGCGGAATCCTGGTTGCGCGGGTCGGAAAAATCCTGGCGCGGGTCCAGCCAGATCCCCTGCAATACCATCAGGCCATACTTGCCGGCCAGTTCCAACTCTTCGGGGTCCAAGGCGTCCCAGCTTCGCACCGTATTAAAATGCGCCGTCTTCATGCGCTCAAAATCGTCTTCAGTCCAGTGACGGTTGGTGTCCGTATAAGAAACGCCGGGATGCTGGTGCGGCCGCCAGGGGGCGTAGCCGACACCGCGGATATAGAAAGGCTCATTGTCGACGTAGAAGCGGCCATCGCGGATTTCAGTTCGAGCAGCTTGCGCGAGTTGACCGTTGACGGTTATGAAGTTGACGGTTGTAAATAAAAGGACCGTCAAGCAACCCCTGAACCGTAAACCGTCAACCGTCGACCGTTGTATCACTTCTTCTCCATCAGCATCGAATAGCTTTTCGGCCGGCGGGGGCCTTCGAAGACGCCTTCCCAGAATTCGAGAATGCGGAATCGGGCGCCGAAGAGCTCGTCCAGCTCCTTGCGCGTGAAGCGATGCGGACCGTCCCCTGGAGGTTCTTTATCGCTGAACACACGCAACAGGAATAATCCGCGGCGGCCGAGCACCCGGTGAATTTCCGAAACGGCCTGGACCCGATCGGCTTCACCCAGGACATGAAAACAGCCTCGGTCATTGGCAAATTCGACGAATCCGTCTTCCACCGGGATGTGCCGTATATCGCCCTGCTGAAAGAATCCAAACAGCCCTGCCTGGCTGGCGTTTTCACGTGCGAGTTTTACGGCCGAGGGGCTGATGTCGATTGCGATGACATTGAATCCCTGCTGAATGAGAAATACAGCATCATGGCCGGGACCGGTACCAATATCAAGAGCATGGCCTGTGGGAATGCGCCCGGCGCTGATGAGGCGGACGAGATCCGGGTCCGGCCCGCCGGCATTCCAGGGCAGAGCCTCCGGCTTCGTTTTCATGTAACAGTCTTCCCAGGATTCACTCTCTGAAAGCATCAAGGTATTCTATCACGCTACCGCGTCATCCCCCGCGGTCGTTAGCGGGGGATCCATGGATCCCGGCTTACGACCTGCCGGGATGACGACTGAGGTTGTTAATTGTTGTTAACTTTCCTCTTTACAAGAGGGGGTTTTGGGGCTAGGACTATTGGGTCAAAACGCGGGTCCTTCGACCCTAAAATTAACTTTGTTTTTACATAAATGACATCTTGCTGTAACGTAAAACAGGTATATATTTGCATATGAGTCACCCTACTGCAAAAGATCAGGAAGAGCTTTCCGAAGTCAACGTCATCCCGTTGGCGGATTTATCGCTCGTTTTGCTCATTATCCTTATGGTTCTCAGCCCGATGGTCACCCAGGCGCTGATTCAAATTCAGGCGGGTAAGGCGGCTGCGGCTCAGACGCAGGAAGAAATCACGCAGCCGGAAACACCGGTCATCGTCAGTTTTGCTCCCGGCGTCCTGAAGTTGAACGGCATCGCGATGGGATCGGATCTCGAATTTGTGAAGCGTCTGGATGCCGTGATGGCCAACCGGAAAGATCGTTCGGTGATTCTCACAGCATCTCCGCTGTTGACGCACGGCAAGGTCGTTCATCTGATGGACGTCGTCAAACGCCACGGGGCCGAGAGTCTGGTCATGCTGAAATGGGATGGCGGCGCTTCGGCGAACGGGGGAACCGGCTCGTGACGCGCACGCTGATGGCGGACGATTTCTACCTGCCGAACAAGTGGCTGCCCTTCGGCGCCGCGATGGCTGTTCACGTCATGCTTTTCGTCTGGAATCCCACGCTGCTTTCCGGCGGCTCCTATCATGTCGCACCCGAAGTGCTGCAGGTTCAATTCATGGAAAAACTGCCTGTGATGGCGCCGCAGCCGGTGAAGCCCGTTCCCAAGCCGGTCGAGAAGAAACCGGTGATCAAAAAAGCGCACAAAGCCGGGATTTCCGTTTCGCGTCATCAGGCTCCGATTACCATCACCCGGCATCATGTTCAGCCGCAACATGCCGCGCCCGCCCGCAAACCCTTTGTCTCGAAGATCACGATGCCGAAATTCGTTCCTCACGAAAGTGATGAACCGATCGCGGCCTCTCCCGCACCGGGAATATCGGCGCCCGCGCCGCGCCCGATGACGCAGGCGTTCGCTCCCGCTCCCAAGCTGAAATCCAAAACGCGGGGGGTCCGGGCGCAGGACATCAATTTTGAAATCTCCGATCGCGGCGGTCTCGCTGCCTCGGATCATGTTGTGGCGATCCCCGTGGGCGAAGAAAGCGGGGACCAGGCGGTCCTGCCCAGCGCCGCCGTTCTGCACAGCGCGCCGACGGGTGCCAAGACGGTGCCCGGATTTCGCTTTACGCCGGGGCTCGGCACAGGCTCGGGCGAACTGGCCGGCAAAAACAAGGGCGGCTATCACGGCGTGATCCGCGATGAGGCCTACGTTGAGGGGACGCTCGAGGGCGGTACGGGGAACGGCAAAGGGAAAGTATCGGCGGGGCCCGGGTTTGAAATCGGCGGACCGGTGGGCGACCGAAAAATCGTGAAGCGGCGCCTGCCCGAGTACCCCGAATGGGCCGAGGAAAAAGGCATCTCGGCGCTGGTGAAGATTTATTTCACCGTCAAACCGGATGGCACGATCCGCACGAGCATGCGAATTTTAAGAAGCTCCGGTTATACCGAACTGGATACGCTGGCCAAAGAAGCTCTCATGAACTGGCGGTTTACCCCCACCACGGCAAACTCCGACGCCGATGAAGCCTGGGGCGTCATCACCTTCCGCTTCACCCTCGCCTAAGTCCCTAGCTGCTGGTGTTCCTGATAGATGCACTTATTCTGCACCACCTTTAATCCTGCCGCTTTGGCTTTTTCCGCGGCCGCGTTGTGCACGATGCCCTGCTGCATCCAAATCACTTTCGCCTTCTTCGCGATCGCCTCGTCGACGATCCCCGGCACCGCGCCCGTTTCCCGGAAAATATCCACAATGTCGACGGGTTCCGGGATGTCGCTTAAACTCTTGTAGCATTTGTCGCCGAGAACCTCCGCGTGACCGGGGTTGACCGGGATCACCTTATAACCCTGCTCCTTGAGGTAGACGGAGATCCAGTGCGCCGGGCGTTCCGGCTTGAGCGAGGCGCCAATGACCGCAATGGTCTTCGCATGGTGCAGGAGGTCGGCGATTTCATCGTTCGTGGCGTTGGTCGTGGGAAATTCGCATTCCATGGGCGCTCCTATGATCTAAGCATCAATTTCACGGCGGTTTCAATATGCGGCGTGTGCGGGAAAAGATCCACGGGCTGGACCTCCTGGACGTGGAACCCCCCCTTGATCAATAAGGCTAAATCGCGCGCCAGAGTTCCCGGATCGCAGGAGACATAGACCAAGGTCCGCGGCCGCAGCGTCAGGATGCCTTTAATCACCTCAGGGCTGCAGCCGGACCGCGGCGGATCGACAGTCACCGTTAGTTTGGGGTCAGACCCCTTGTTGACGTGCGGTCTGACCCCTTTCAGGAATTGCTCCACCGGCTGGGCGAGAAAACGCGCGTTGTCGATCGCGTTCAGCTCGGCATTGGCTTCTGCATCTTCGATGGCGCTGCGCACGTCATCGACCCCGCCGATCTCCTGGAAATTTTGCGAAAGCCACAGGGCGATGCCCCCCACGCCGCTGTATAAATCAAGCAGCCGTTCACCACGGCCGGCCATTTCTTTGACCACGGTATAGAGCGCTTCGGCTTGAACGGTGTTGACCTGGAAAAAGGAACCGGGCGAAAGCCTGAAACGCAGCGCGCCGAGGCGTTCTTCGATAAAGTCTGCTCCGGCGAGCTTACGCCATTGCCGGCCGAGGATCACGTTGGTCCGGCCCGGATTCACATTTTGGTGCACACCGGCCAGCTGCGGAAATTCGGCCGCCAGAGCCGTGAGGATCTCCCGTTCATGCGGGAAATCGGGCGAGCGCGTCACAAAGACCAGAAGAGCTTGGGATGTGGCCTCACCCCAACCCTCTCCCGATGGGAGAGGGTTGGGGTGAGGCGACGTTGTCCGCACCCAGAGGTGGCGGATCCATCCCTGATGATGCTGATCGTCATAGGCGCGCACATGATATTGCGCGAGCAGGGCCCGTGCACGGTTCAGAATGGCGACCGAAAGCTCCGGCTGTACAAGGCAATCGTCGATAGGAACGATCTCATGGGATGAAGGGGCGTAGAAACCCGCAATCAATCGTCGCGCGCGGGCATCCCACCCCACGGGCATCTGCACTTTGTTTCGGTAACGCCAGGGGTCCTTCATCCCCAGCACCGGCTTGACCATCACGCCTCGGATGCCGCCGATGCGCTCCAAAGTTTCCTGAACCAGCGCCTGCTTACCCTTCAGCTGGGCTTCATAGCGCAGATGCTGCCAGCTGCAGCCGCCGCAATAAAAACCTTTTCGGGATTTGGTATCCGGATTCCGTATGTCGAAATGGTAGGGACATTTCGGAGTTATTCGATCGGGGGAAGGCTTCAGGACTTTGAGGATGCGTCCGCGCGCAAAGCGTTTGTGGGATTCTGTCAGTTCAATTTCCAGCTCATCGCCCGGCGCGCTGTAAGGAACAAAAATCACCAGGCCGGCGGCGCCTGCCTGTCCGGTAGGCAGGCGGCAGACGCCTTCACCGCCCAGCGATAAACGGTCAACCTGGACAGTGATACGGTCATGGGCAGTCATGGGAGTATTCTAACGGAATAGGGGAATAGCAAAAAGCCTATTTGCAATTCCCCTATGAGGTTAACTTTTCGGTTGTGATGTCGTATCGGGGGGTGCAGACGGAACGGTCTGGCTCAAGAGACGGGTGGTCTCCTCGGCGTCCGGACGCAGGGCGCTTTTCGGGTATTTATCCTCAAAAGCCTTCAGGGCGGCAATCGCCTCGTCCTTGTGCCCGGCGCGAGCTTGCTCAACCGCCGCGCGGAAAACCTTGATTTCTTCCGTGCTCACCGGCACGCGGCCCTTTTTGCCTTTCCAGTAAAGCTGTTTTGAAATGGGCTCCTGCTGCGACCCGCGCAGTCCCACAACGCTCGAGCCATCCGCGGAGGGCTGATTAGCGCGTTGGGCGGCATGCTCCAGTTTCACCTGGAGCTGGTCCAGATATTGGCTGACATCCTGCGCCGGCTTGGCGTCATCGCCCCGTGCGGCGGCGCTCCAGGCTCCGAGGAAACCACACGTCAGCAGCAGAAGTCCATAGCGTTTCATGAGATGACCCTCCCTTGGTTTGGTTCGCTTTGTGAGTGTAACACTTGGGGGAAAACGGTTAAAGGGGCAAGAACGAAAAAACCAGATAGCCCAGGCAGCCGATCGCCACGGCCGCGCCCGCGACGATGAGCGCCGGAAATTCGAACCGGTTCAGCGGAAAGGCGCCGACCGCGCAGGAGGCCGATCCGCGCATGCGCTTGTGTTCGTGGCGCCAGAGCTGCAGGCCTTTGAACACCGTGACGACGCCCCACAAAATGCCCGCGCTGGCAAACATCATGTCGCGTCCGTCCGGGTTCTTCATTTCGGCACGAGTTTAACAGGCGCTTCCGTCGATTTCAATGGGAATGACCGTCGGAGAGGAAAAATTTACGACTTCGTGAGGATCAGCGGCCCCGCGGATCGGTTAGGAGGCGTCCTCGCACTCGACGTGCTCCAGGGAAATGCATTCGTAAGGTTTTTCGATCGCGTAGGAAACGGAGCTGGAAATTTCGCGGAAAATGGAGAGTACCACCGCCTTGACCCGGTCCCCGTCCTTGAACGTCTTCCCGCATTTGGCGCAAACCTGCTTCATTTCAATCGAATTCTAACACCTGTTCTGCTCGCCTGCAATGCTATCCATAGGTCCGCCGGAAGGGGTTGAACAGGCCGGGAACCGCCTGCAGAACCAGCCCGGCCTGGAAAATCAGGTACAGCGTCTCGCTGACGACCAGAGCGTAGCACACGCCAAAGGTGCCGTACGCCGGAATGAACATCCAGCTCAGGACGAGATTGCTTGCACAGGCAATCATGGCGCCGGGAAGTACGCGCCCTTCATGATCGCGGGTGATCAGGATTTGCGAGCAGATGTGATTGAGGAACATCGGGAAGAACGCGAAGAGCAGCACCCGCAGGGACTCGGCCGCGTCTACAAACTCGGGTCCATAGAGGAGTTTTTCAAGCCAGGGAGCCATGGCATAAACGCCGATGAAGATGAAGGGCGCGGACAGGATCGCATAGCCGAGGAGTGCGCGCGTCGTGCGGATAAAGGATTCGCGGGCGGCGGCAAAACGCGCCAGTGCGGGGAAGAAGGCGCCGGTGAGCAAGACCGGAAAGACCTTGAGCACGTCGATGATCTTGCTCGCCGAGTAATACTGACCGATGTCGCGGTCGGCGATATGAAAATGATGCAGCAGGAGGATGTCCTGATTGTCGTAAAAGGTCCAGAACACGACCGAACCGAGCAGCGGCAGACTGCTCAGAATAAGTTTCTTCGCGATGTCCGCGTCCATTCGCATGGGAAAGACGCCGAAACGGTGATGAACGATAAAACCGCCGGTGAGCAGGCTCGCGATCGAGGCGGCGCCCATGGCTACCGCCACGGGGACCAGCGAACGCGTCGCGTAGAGCGCGGCAATCCCCGCCAGCGCCACCAGCGCCCGGCAGAGCGTCCGCAGAAACGCCTCCCATCCCATTTCTTCGTTCCCGGCCAGGAGAGCCGCGAGATAGTCGACGAGCGTATAGGCGACCACGACGACCCCGAGCGCGTCGACCAGAAGCTGATTCGCCCGTGCAAAGTCGGACCAACGCCCGATCAGGTGGATGAGGATCAAAACCAGGAATGCCGAGCAAAATTTCAGGACATTGGCCGACCCCAGCCACAGATCGCGCCGCGGTTTGTCGCGGGCGATTTCCCGCGTGATGATCGCATTCATCCCGAGATCGATGGCAATGACGAACAAAGAAGCGAAGGCGAAGGCGGTCGAATAGAGACCGAAACGCTCGGCGCCCAGAACGCGGGCGAGAAGGAAAATGAACAAGGTAGAAAAGAGGCGGACGCCGATTTCGCCGGTGAGTTTCGAGGCAAAATTACGCACAGGAATGCGTTATTCTACAACAACCCCCGAGGGGTCATTTGCTCAATTCAGCGGGGTTATTTGGGACACAGCGAAAATTAGCTGTGTCCCAACTGATAGGCTAGGTTGCTCAGAAGGGTGTGACCCCTAGTTGGATTGAGGGTCGACCGGCAGGGGGATGGGTGGTTCGGTTTCCGGCGACGGGTGTTCTTCCCCCTGTAGATCGTCAGGGCTGACCACGACGGGCAGTTCGGCCGGCAATTCAGACGGGAGCGCCGGCGGGATGTATCCGGCTCGCTGCATGCGTTCGATCAGCCCGGTCCGGCGGCGAGCCATGAACGCATGCTCGCTCAAAGGACTCCACCGCCGGGGGCTGGGCAGGATCGAGGCCAGCGACACGGCTTCATCCGGGGTCAAATCGGCGGCAGACTTGTTGTAGTAATTGCGCGCGGCGGCTTCCGCTCCATAGATCCCCCGCCCCCATTCCGCCACATTCAGATACAGCTCCAGAATCCGTTTCTTGGGCAGCGTATGTTCCAGGTAAACCGTGATGGCGGCTTCCTTGGCTTTGCGCAGAAGATTCTTTTTAGGCGACAGATACAACGTGCGGGCGAGCTGCTGCGTGATCGTACTTCCACCATAGACGAATCGCTTTTTCGCCCAATCCCGCTGCAAAGCCACCTGGATCTGCTCAAAATCGAATCCGTTGTGCTGATAGAACGTGTCGTCTTCCGCCAGAACGATGGCATGTCTCAGATAAGGCGAGATCTCATCGAGGGGCTTCCAGATCATCACGGATTTCAGGGAGCGGCCGGTCAACTCGGCTTGTTCTTGGCGCAGCTGCATCAGCGACGTTTTTGTGGGATTGTGATGGAGAAGCCAGGGGACGTCCGGCAGCCAGAAGATATAAACCAGGCAGCCGGCGAGGGCCAGGTAAAAAATCCAGCGAACAAAGCGGTTGAAGCGAGCGGGATGCACCACCCGCTTATTGTACTTGTGCGGGCCTGACTTACAGCGCTTGCGCCGCCGCGGGAGCCAGCGCGGCAAATGAAATCGGCCGCCGCTGCGGTTGACACGGACAACCGACATAGGCGTCGGCGTCTTTCATCTTTTGAATTTCCGTAAGCTCCCGGATGAGCGCATTGATGCGCGCCATCAGGCGCGGCCGGATTTCAGCATGCGTTTGACCGCAGCTGAGGTAGCGATGCAGCCGTCCCAGTTCATCGAGGATATACGGCAGGTCTTGCGGCGAGAGCATCCACCCGCTCTGGAAGCGCGGAATCCAGCGTAGATTAAGTTCGGCGCAGATGGGTTTCCAGTGATGGCCGAAGCTGTCTTCGCTCGCGATCGGAATCCAGCGATCTTCCCGTCGGGTATCGTGGTAGCTGACCAGCAGTCCAATAGACATGATGAGGGCCTCCCTTCGTCCGACGCTTACAGCCTATGCCATGAATGTAACGTAATCGTTAATTCTGTGTTACGGTGAGGTAAATTCTTACAGCGTAGAACGGGGGCGCGGTGAGGACAGTTGGTAGATCAGAAACTCGGGATCTTGATACACGAGACGGCCCCGGCGAGCGAAGAAAGCCGCCCATTCCGGATGCGCGGTCCAGGCGCCTTCGGTGGGGACCACCGCCCAGCGCGCGCCTTGCGCCAGCTCGCGATCGATGTCCTGCGGCGAGGCGGTGTTCAGATCGGCCGCGTAGCCGTAGTGATCCAGGTAATACAGGAGCACCGGATGTTCAGCCGTGGCCGTGAACACAAGGTCATCGGGTTGACTGATGCGGGCCAGAACATCGTGCGCCTGAAAGAGCCACAGCCGCTCCAGCCGGTACCAATGCTTGATGCGCAGCGCGGCGTGCAAAGGGATACCGATGACCAAAATGACAAGCAGAATACCGTATATCGAAGATCGGAGATCGAAGTGGTTGGACTTGTTGAGAAGAGCTGTTCTACCTTTTCGATATTCGCTATACGATACTCGAAGACGTTCGATTCCTGCCGCGATAAACACCGCATTGATCGGCGCCCAGGGAATCAGCGTGTAGCGGTGGATGTGCCCATAATCTCCGAGCAGCCCGGTATAAACCACCGTCATAAGAAACCAGCCGAACCATAAAAATCCGGATCTTGGATTTCGAATTTCGAAATTCGAATTTCGAAATGATGTTGCCCCCACAATTCCCAGAACAAGTCCGCTGTAGGTCGTGCAGAGTTCCGGGAAACGCGATATAAACTGGTCCCGCCAGAGGCCCCAGCTTAGAACCGGCGCCAGATTTTTCAATTGTTCCTGCGGTCCCAGGGGCAGTACCTGAACGGGAGCTGTTTGCGTGTAGCGGTACCAGGCCATCGTCAAAAGAACAATCGAGGGCGGAATGAGCCAGAACCAGAAGGAGCGGAACGCTTCGCGCCGTTCGAGGCCGAGAATCCCCCACAGCCCGAGCACGAGATACATGAACGGCAGCTTCAGCAGCGGCGCCAGGGCGCCCAGGAGGACGGCAAAGAGCAGATGAGAAGTCTGGCCCTCACCCGCCCTACGGGCACCCTCTCCCAAAATGGGAGAGGGCCAGGCAGGCCCGGTCCCCCTTACGTATGGGGGATGGCAAAGGCCGGATGAGGGCATCAGCCATCGATCGAGGTAGTAAACGAATCCGATAAAAGCCCAAAGTGCCATCGATTCCGGCTGGACCGTGCGTGTGAAGTAGATATGAACGGGAATGGAACACATCACGATCGCGCTCCAGAACGCGGTGCGTTCGCCTAGTCGGGGTTCGACCATTTTGTAGAGGAAGAGCGCCGACCAGGCCGTTATCGCGCAGCTCATGAGCCGCCCGAGAATCTCATGCAGGCCGAAAACCCGGTACAGCAGGGCGATCAGGTAGGCATAGAGCGGGAACTCCGTGCCCGCGCGCCGTGGAATCCCCGCGCTGTCGATTTCCGGCTGCAGAAAATGCATCCCGTGACGGACGTAATTCCGCGCCATCGACGCCGTCTGGCACTGACGGTGAGCGTGGTAATCCAGAAGCGGTGACGTAATCCCCGGGATGTGAACCAACAGGCTCCATCCCACGATCAGCGCCGCCGGCGAAATATTTTTCAAGTTGACCACAGGGCTGGAGTATATGTAATTTTATGTGCGTTCCGATCACTCAGGTCGTGAAGGAGGCTCAACCAATGAACAAAATCACGCGACATCTTATGCTCATCGGATTTATCGGGGCGGTATGGATCCGGGCGGGCGCCGCCGACGTCCCGGCTTCGCCCACAGCGACCGTGGCCGGCTACCTGCGGGAGGGCGATCAGCTCTACAGTCAGCGCACCGAGCTGCAAGCCAACCAGAAAGCGCTCGATCTGTACCAGAAAGCGCTGGCCGCGGATCCCGCCAACATAAATGCCCTCTGGAGGGCTTCGCGGGCCGCCTGGTGGGTCGGAACTCAGCTCACCGAGCGTTCGGAGCGGCTGCAGACTTTCAAGCTGGGCATGCAGTATGGGGAAGACGCGCTGAAGCGCGATCCCAATTCCGTGGAGGCGCATTTCTGGCTCGGCGGCAATTACGGATCGTACGGCCATACCAAAGGCGCGTTCACGAGCCTCTTCTTGATTCATTCGATCCGGCGCGAGATGGAAGACGTCCGCCGGCTGGACGCGCGCTATATGGCGGGCGGCGCGGACCGGATTCTCGGGATCATGGATTACAAGATCCCGGCCTTTGTAGGAGGCGACAAAAAACGCGCCCTCCGCCATCTGGAGTACGCGCTGTCGGTGGATGGTCAGAATCCTGTGACGGTTTATTACCTGGCGGATTATTACGCGGCTCTTGGCGATAAGGAGAAAGCAGAGACCTATCTGAAGCAACTCTCCGCGCTGTCGCCGACGCCGGATTGGGCGCCGGAGATGCCCCTGATGCTCAAGCAGGGCAAGGAACTCTCAGAGAAATTGCACGCCTAGTCGATTAGTCGGTCCAGGGAAGGAAACGCATCCGGCGGGAATCCGCTTTCGGCAGTTTCGCGTTGGGTTTTAGCCGCACCAGTGTCGTGCCGGGGTAGTAGTGCTGCAGAATTTGTTGATACGTATGTCCCTGACGCGCCAGGAGAACCGACCCTGCCTGGCACATTCCGACTCCGTGCCCCCAGCCTCGTCCATCAAAGCGGATGTTGTCCCCCGACATGGTGATGTGAAAAAGCAGGCTCGGCAGCACTTCCCGGCCATACTGCCGGTTCATGATCTGAAGGAACGCGCGCGCAGGCACCCATTTGGGCTGAGCGCTTTGAACGAGGATCTGCGATGCGCGGCCCGATAGGTCGGTGCGGATCACACGCAGACCGTCCAGGGCTTGCGGGCCCTGAATCCAGCGCTTCGTGTAAGCTAATTTCATAAAGGACTTCCGGGAAATCGTGAAGCTCCACTCCCAGCCTTTGGTCCCGAGATATTCCTGGTCGCTGTCTTTGACCCGCCGCAGATAACCGACGCGTGAGCCTCCCCAGACATCTTCAATCGCTTCGGTGCAGCCGCCGCAGCTGTGATGGAAAAACGCGGCCGCGGGCATTCCGTGATAGCGCAGATACACGCCGCGGACGGCGGCGGCCGCCTGTTCATATCGGGGCGGAAAACGGGCGGATCCCGTCCTGCTCGCCGGGATGCCGGCATAGACCTGACAATGGGGATCGTCACAGAAGTCAAAATCCTCATGCGGGTGGCGGTCCCGGACGGCCAGAATATAGCTGCGGCTGGCCACCAGCTGAGCCTTGATCGCTTCCGCGGGCAGTTTGAGCGATCCCAGTTCGGGCTCCACGATGCCCATTAAATAGGATTCCAGATCGAGTTGGTTCACGATGTGCAGGCGCCCCTGGCGGACGCTGATGCGCAGCTCGCCCGGCGTCCGGAGGAGCCGGCCATTAGGCTGGCGGATCTGCAAGATATTCTCGATCGGCTCGATGGTGACCGCTGGGGCATCGGCCACCTTGCGGCTATGCGTGCGAACGAGAACATGTGTCCCATTGATGGAAACGGTAATTTTGGCTTCGGCGGGGTGTCCGGAAACCATCAGGCCATCATCGCTGCTGATGGAAATGAATTTCGGGGGCCGGGAGGCAAAAAGATGAAGGCGTACTTTCTGGTTATAAACCCGTGTCGTGCGGAATAAGAGAACCGATTCGCGCCCCGATCGCGCGGCCGGAACCGGCAAAACGGCATCGGCCGGAGCGGTCACGGCGGCCGGGTAGGCGACGGATTCAGCCGCCGGAGCAACCGGGAAGGCAGCCAACAGGGGAGAAATATGCCGGCCCCCGCTCTGCCATACGGCCAGGGCGAGGATCCCCAGGACCACGCTGATACGCAATGTCCATGATGTTTTGGCTTTTCGTCTATTCATAAAAAATTTGGATTTTCTTTCGGGACGGCTGAAATTTGAAGGTACTAATAGAATACCAGACCCCTGTTTCGGCAGGGTTACAGCCCTGTTAAATCGAGGTAAATTCTTGGCCGGGAAAGGCCCTGTAGGCTTGGGTCCTAGGTCCCAGGGCAAAAATGAGTCTTTTATTCATCTTTTTGTAACACCCATTGGGTACTCTTAAGCTGCATGTCATTTTCAAAACCATGCCCAAAATCCTTCTAAAAATCATCGCCCTGGTGCTGATTCCAGCGCTAATACAGCAGCCAGCGCTCAGTGCACAGTGGTCAGTGGTCAGCCGGCCTCCAACTGTTCACGGTTCACTGTCCACTGATAACTTGCCGTTTGGTTCTCAAGCCGTGGTCGAGCCCGCCGTCGAATCGCCTCGCCTTCCTGTACTCGGGAACACGCTGTCCTGGAAAATAAAAGCCACGGAAGGACATGCGAAGCCACAGACCGGCACGGAGATTTCGCGACGAAACGTCGTGAAAGTTCTGGGCGCGATGGCAGGGTTCCTCATTGGAGGCATCTCGCTTTTTGCACTGCCGGCGGAACTCCCATCCACCGCCCGAACCCGGGAGCAGATTCTGGCCGACCTGTTTAACCCGGCGAAGCGCGAACGTTCGCGGGCCACGTTGCTGAAGGCGGCCGGCGAATCCAGGGATGTCCAGCGCGAGCTTCTGCTTTTCCTCATTCGCGAAATCCAACGCCAGACCACCCAGAAATACGCCGCCGCTCTGGCCCCCGGTCGGTCCTCGCAGGACCATGCCGCCTGGATCCAGTTTTTCTCCGACATGGCCGATGAGGTGGTCCGCCAGCCAGGCGGCCGTCGCGCGCTCTGGCAATTGGCGGCGGCTCCTTTGAGCACGGAAGTGCGCCGTGCGGCATTGGAGATCCTGGACAAAAGCTATCAACGAGAACCCGCCCTGCGGGCCGGCATCGACGAGACAAACCCAAACGATGTGATGCTTCTGGCGCGTTTGAGCGCGCGGCCCGGTTTTGAAAATGTAGTGACCGCCCTGGCGCCGCGTGCGGTTGGCGACGATATCTTATTGCGCGGCGCGCTCTTGTGGAATCTCTTGCTTGAGAAACGCGTCGCCGAGGATGGCGACCGTAAGGCGGCCGCTGATCGCATCAAGGGTGTCCTGGCCGCGACGGTGAATCTTCAGTTCATTTTGGATCTCTTGGAGCAGAAGACCAACGAAGCGTCCTCCCGGCTGATTCAGGACGCCCTGGAACTTGTTCCGGATGCCCGCAAGAACGGCCATGAGATGCTGACCGCCTGGGAGCTCTCCCATTTGGATACATACTTGCCCTCGCGCGCCTTAGAACCGTATTTCCTTTTGCTGCTTGAGAAAGTTGAAGTCGAAGATGACGTCACGGAGTTTGTCCTTTTGAGGATCATGATCAACGCGCAAAGGGTAGCCGAAGCTCTCGGGGAAAAGGACCGGGCCCAGAAAATGGCGGACGCCCGGCAGAATCGTCTCGGCAAACCCCACGCGTTTGAAGCGGCTGTTGAACTCCTGCTGGAAGGCGTTACGGTGCAAAACACGTTCGCGGCGATGCAGATGCTGTCATCCATGGATGTTCGGCCTCTGAATGATCGACCGGATGTGATCGAGAGCTTGCTGTATCATGTCAAACTGCCGGCGTTTCATGATGCCGCTGCTAATCTCCTCAAGAAGCTGAATCTCGATCGCAATCAGCTTGATTCCATCGATGAGGCCGATAAGATCGCTGAAGAATCTCAGGCATCAGATCGCAAAATGCGTGAAGACTTGTTCGCGCGTCTCAAGACCTGGAAAATCCCAGAGGGGTCCGATCCCTTGGACTATCAAACGCGCGAGCGCATGATGCGGGATCTCGGGCTCATCGGCCCGGATGTTGAACAGATGCCCTCGTTCGCCCGTCAAACGCGCACCTTTGATGCGATGGCCATTTTGGAGGAAGCTGTGACGCCGGACTCCGATCCGGCGCTTTTGCGGGTCTGGATCCGCATCTTGGACACGATCGGCGAAGCCGTCTCATCCGGAGAGGGCGGCAGGCTTTATCGCACGGCCTCCCTGATGATGACGGATTCGGAAGTAGGCGCTGCGGCGCTGCGCGTCCTTTCCCGGAGAAATTACGCATCGGAATTGATCGTCCCTATTCTGGAGGCCATCCTGCGCAAGGAAGCGGCCAGCGGCCACGCCAACAGCACCGGCGACCCGGTGCTGGATCGGAACCTCGATTCCATGAGCCATGCCCAACTCGAATCCGCCTTTCTCAAAATTTTCAGCAGCGATGCGCTGGATTCGGCGGTCCGTTATGCTGCCCTCCGCCATTTAGATAAGAAGAATCGAGACGGGCTTGCTTGGGCGCTTGTTCAGGAGCCGGGAGCGATGTTGGCGCTGGTGAAACTGATCGGCGATCCGAGGATAGGATCCACGGTGGAGGAGATTCTCGACGCCAAAAATCCAATCAAGTCTCAGGCCGATAAGGATCAGGATTTGGCCTGGGACTATGTCAGTGACTTTCTCAGGATTCGCCGGGAGCTTCTGCTCCAATATCATCCGGAGCGGCTCACTCAACCCGAACTCTTGCAGCTTGTTGAAAGCGGCACAGATGACGGCCGCGCCGAGGCGATCCGTCAGTTGGCCAACCTTCGGCGGAAGAATCCGAACCTTCCCAAGGTGCGCTTCAACGCGGTGGACGCGGGGGTTTTGTCGGACGCGCTCTTTGAAGCCGATCGGATGGACGCGGCGCTCGAGGTGATGGCGGGCATGGAGCCCGCCGACCGCGTCGCGCACGCACATTGGATCACAAGCCTTGTCGAAGGGCGCCTCGAAGCGGTGCTGCGCCATGACACCAACCGCCAGCGTATGATCAATCGCCTGATCGCCGTCGCGCTGCGCTGGGAGGGCGCCGCCGAGGTGGTCCGGGATCTCGAGACCACGCTCGATTACCGTCTCCTGCAGGAATTTAAAAAGCTGCGACCCGTCGCGGAACTCAAGCAAGCCCTGCCCGAGGACCCGACCGAACTGGCGCTGGAACCGACCCAGCAGCCCGCCGTCATCGCCGAATCAGTGACCCGCACGGCGTCCGAAGCCAACCCCGCGCAGCATTTCAACGAAAGCACCCAGCGCTGGCAGCTTGGGAAGCTCGGGACCCTTCTGGGTCTCAGTACGGGAGTGGGGGTCGTCGTGCTCGCCGGCTGGCTGGGATCGGATTGGCCGGCCATTTTGCGTCAAGGTCTGCTGGTTGCCTCAGGTTTCGTGACGGTTCTCTCCATGGCTTTCGGGGTGCCGGCCGTCCGGGATCTTAAAAACCTGGGCAAGCTCGTGATTGCAGAAACTCAGCAGGGCATGCCTGCCAGTACCCGCTGGTTTTTCGCTCCTGAGGGTATCCGTTCCAAAACGCCGAACGAACTCCTGGTTCGGATGTCCGATCACCTCGGCCGTCAGCTGAACCGGGGCGAGTGGATCAGCCTCGTGCGCATCGCCTTCGAAGAACGCCATCACCAGGACGGCCGCGGTGAATTTCTCGCCAAGACTTTAGCTGCCTTCGATGCGCTGCGCTGGCGCTGGGAGCATCGCCGCGACGCGGACTGGTCGGCGCCGGCGCTCGAACTCATGGATTCCACCACCCGAATATCCGCCCCCGACGATTTTGCTCACAAGCTCCTCTGGCGCGCTAAAGAGGTTTTCGGAATTCTCTCCGACCTCGGACGCCTGCGCATTGAACGCCAGCCGGCGTTTATGGAAATTCCGGACTGGGGAATCCGCATGCCGGTGCGTCTCCCGTTCCATATCTTCCTGGCTGAAAACAAGAATCCACCGACGCCCGGAAACCCCGCTCCTTCGCCGTCGTCGCAAGCTTCAGGCGCAGGAGCCACAACGAGTCCTGAGGATATTCTCGCTCAGGCCCAACGGCTGAAAGAGACGGGCCGGTTGCCCGAGGCGGCGCAGCTTCTAAGAGCGCTTACTCGAACGCACCCGCGACGTGCCGTGGTGGGGGTGGCGCTGGAAATGCTCGGCGAAATCTATTTGCTTCAAGAACGATACAACCCGGTTCGCGAAGTTTTTTTCAAGGCCTTATCCATCGGTCTTAAAAGCTCTCGGCTCTACCATATGATGGCCGAAGCCTCTTGGGCCTTAGGGAAGCGCCAGGAGGCCGTTCGCTTTCTTCAGACGGAGGCGCAGCTTGATCCGAATGGAATTCAAGCGCATCTGTCGTTAGCTTTAGACGCCTGGGCCATCGGGGACATCAGTGTTTCCTTGGGGGCCTTCCAGAGGCTCCTTCAAATTCAGAAAGATCCGTCACTGACGCTGAAGAAATTGCGGGAAATCTTCGCGAGCCTCAAGGGGCTGCCGCCTTATTCTGAAACTGCGCGGCTCCAGGTGGAGAAAGCCGGTGCAACGGATCCCGCTCTCACGGACGCATTCCTTCAGGAGGTCCAAGCCCATCCGGCTGATCCTGTCGCCCGATTCAACCTCATTCGTCTATATCTTCAGGCGGGCAAGATGGACAAGGCGTCAGAGGCAGCAGTCGATGCCTCTGAGCAGTTGAACGATGATATCTACCTGACCAAATTGGGCGAAGCGGCGGCCGAAACGCCGCCGGAAGACTCCGGCGGATTTCTGACCCCCAAACTCCTGTCCTGGGTTGTGGCGCTGGGCGTGATCGCCGGTGCGACGGTGTATGGCGGGACTCCGGATCAGGGTCACACGGCGCGCTGGTTCATCCAGCACCACCCTACCGAGTTGCTCTGGTCATTGGTGGTCCTCGAGAGCCTCCTCTTTATCCGCTATGTGATCCGTCGGCGGCGGGAAGCCCGGCTGCAGCAGTTTGCCGATCGGATATTTCAGGATCCGCGCGTCAGGGAGCACCTGCGTCAGGCGTTCAAAACGGAAGAGGCCGCGCCTGAAAACTCCGATCCGCTGCTCGCGCTCGCGGATCACTTTATCGCTTATGGCGAGATTCCGAAAGAGGCTCGAGACTTATCCTACTCAGGGAAGTGGCTGGATAAATTTAACACGCTCCTGGAAAGCGCCCTGCCTGTTTTCCGGGCGGAAACAGGTTTCGATCTCCTGGCGCGATGGCGCGCCGAATTGGGTTCCCTCCCGGAATTCCCGGTGCTGGTTCGATTTCTGAACCATTATGTCTGGATTCCTCGGCGGCAAACGTTCATATACCCGAATCAGGCAGGCGCGGCTCGCCGCTATGCGGTGCGGCAGCACTGGTTTTTGGATGTGCTGAAAGAGCGTTTTGCGGTCCTCGTGGTCGACAGTCCGGAGTCTAATCCCGGATTCCCGTCTATGTCGAACCACGCCCTGGTTATCAACAGCGCAGGTTTCGATAATCTGGAAGATTTCGAGCGGCAATTCGTCGATGTTTTTTACCAGCTGATAGATCAGGCGGTCGATGAGACCGTCATGAATCAACCGGGCGCCCATGGCGAACCCTTCGCCGGCGTCGTCCAAATCGATTCGGAGCTCGATCGTGCGATCCACAATACGCGGGCGTCCGATACCGCTGCGGAATTACTCGCCGTCGCCGATTTTTATCAGTCGCTGATGTTTGCGGAAGATGCGCAGGCCATGCGCGATCAATTGGGCTGGTTGATGTTCGGACATCACGCGAATGAGGAAACATTGGCGCACGACTTTATCGATCGGAAGATCACCAGGTGGCTGGGTATGACGACCTGGGATTGGATCCTGATCACGCTCCGGATGCGTCGATTCGATGCGTATCTCGATCGCTGGGTCACAGATACAAACATTAAGCAGCGGCGGCTCGAAATTATGGCCGACATGCGGCGCCAGCTGCGCCTGCCGGTGGACGGCCGCGATCTGCCGGGCAGCGGCCTGCGGATCATGAACGATGACGGCTCCATCACCGAAGATCCCCGAGTCCTTGCCGTGCGAAAACAAGTGCACGACGCCATAGCCGACATCATCCGCCAACGTCCGCCGAAGCCGGTGGAGCCCCTGGCGAGTTCTCCTCCGAGAGCAAAACTCCTTTCATGGATCGTGTCGCTTGTAGTAATCGCCGGTGCGGGGTTGTGGGCGCAAAACCCGGGGATGGCGACGCCGGGTCTTTCTACGCCGGATATCGGCGCCTATTTTGTGTGGTTGTTTTTCATCGCGATTGTGATCGGAGCGGTCAACGGTGATTCCCAGGGTGCAGCCGCCGGCGCACTGGGAGTGGCCGCTCTTATGACGGCGATCACTGTTTTTCCTGCTTGGGATGCGGGGGATGTCGGCGTCGCCCTCACCAGCGGGATTGTGTCGCTGATTTCCGGCTATCTTTCGTACGCGCTTGCGCGGCAGACCTGGGCCCCTGAGGGATGGACGCTCAAAAACTATCTCTCAAGGATCGAGTGGGGCTTCCATTGGCCCTGGAGCCGGCCCAACCTCGGACGCAGTCCGAAGCTCATGCGCGCGCTGGCCAACTATCTCGTGGACGATGGCCTGCGGTTTTATCCGGACGTCAAGTCGGCCCCTTGGCGTCCTCACGTCATGAACGATCTGCGCGGGCGGACCACGCTCTATGGGCCGTACGTAGAGGAAGATTCCCGGCGCTTTTACAAGGTGCTCCTGGCGATCGACCGAGAGTCGAATCGCCAGAGCAAACCCTTCTCCACCGCCACATGGATGGTTCAACGTCTTGGAATTTTATGGGCTTTTTGGGGCGGGGAAGGACGCCGACCGCGGACGGCTCAGGAGGCGCTCTTTGGCCAGTTGCTCCTGAACATCAAAGGGGAATCCTGGCGGTTGTCGCCGAGCTGGGAGGCCTGGAAAGCGCGCTTCGCCGGTCGTCCGTCGGCTGGAAAGCGCGCGCTGGGCGTCAATCGGGCGCTGCTCGAAGACGAAACCCTGTACAACCAGACCGTGCAGCTTTACCAACAATTAACCTTGCAGGTCACGCGGCAATCACCACTGCCTCCGAACTGGATCAGCACAATCGAGTATAAAATGATTTGCGCGCTCGCGCTGGATCCCGCCACCTTCCCGAACAGGGAGGATTCGTCATCTCGGTATATCGGCCTGAAGTCGCCCCAGTTGATCTTGTGGCCCGCGATCGAGGATCTCGCGCTTGATTTCGCCGATGACCATGACCTGGGTTCCATCAGCCGGAGCCTGCTGTTTTCGTTCACGATGATCGTGGTGTGTGTGATGGCTGTTATCGAGGCCACGGCCTTCAGCATCTCGCTGAACAAAATGGCCGGGTGGCTGGGCCCCGTTTTCAACTCCTCTATTCCGGCGTACATCGCCGTCGCGGCGATTACAGCCTTGTTTGCGGCCGCGCATCCCTTTGTACGGTCGGTTTGGAAATACAACGATTTCCGCTGGTACCGGTCCGAATGGCGGGATTTCGGCTGGCGTCTGGCGATCTGGGGATTGTTCGCGGTGGCATCCATGGTCGCGCTCGAATTGCCCCACCAGATCCTGGTGCCGCTGAATGTGCCGCTGCAGGTCCTGTTGGACGTGATCATGTGCAGCTTCCTTCTGGCCGATGAGCTAGATGTGCCGTCCGACCCGGAGAACGAGGGCAATATGTCGCGCCGCAATTTCATCTTCGGAGGCATCGGCGCGACCGTCAGCGCCGCCGCGAGCTATTGGTATTTCGTCCTCCGGGAACCCAACCGGATCGGCGCGGTGAAAAAACAGATCCGCGACCTCTTCGACCGCGACCCGCCCGAAAAGCTGGAAGAAAGAAAACCGATCTTCGCGCCGAGTGCACCGCTGCGCTACGAGGCCCGCCGCCTTCTGGCGTTCGGGCCCCGGCCGGAGCGAGTGCGGGCTTTGCTGGCCAGTCTCAAGAACATGTTCGGTCCCCAGGAATTTCTCAGACGGGATGAAGGCACACAGGGTGAACTGATCGAAAGTCTGGCGCGAAGTTATGAGGAAAGCGGCGCCGCCGACGTGGCCGGAATTTCCGTCCCCACGCCGGAAGGGATGAAAACGCTGCGCGAACTGATCGAGCCGATGAAGAACCAGTTGGTGCCGATTATCGCGCATCAACCCACGTCGCTGGTCATGGCGCTTCTGCGCATCATGGGGCCGGGTCAGCGCTGGCAAAATTCGGCCGGTCAGGCCGTTGATTTTACGCTCCTGATGGATGAGGCGATCCGGCAGGAGGACGCGCATCGCCGTCCGGATCTGGAACCTCTTTCCGTCCCTCTCGTGGAAGCGCTCGGCCGCCTGCTGTATCGCCTGCCGCCCGATCAACGGCCGGCGCGCTATGTGGCGCTGCTCGCCAAGTTCAAGGATGAACTCCAGGAGGATTTATTGGAAAACGTGGGAATCATGCAGGTGGCGCTGAATCTTGTTGAGGCAAAAAGTCTGCCCGTTTCGCTGGAGAAGCTCCGATCCCTGTGGCTGCGCAGCGCCTGGATCATGAACGCCGCGCTGGACCCCCGCAGCGCCTTGTTCGGGCAGATCCCGCCGAACCTGCTGGAGTCATCCGCGCAAACACTCGCGCACGCGGTTCAATTCTACCTCTCGAAGGATCAGCGGGCGGAGCGGGAAAAGCTGGCCGATCACCGGATCGGGCACGACATCGCTGATGAGGGGCACGCACCGGACGAAGACTTCTTTGAAATTTACCGGGCGTTTACGCTGCTGGAGAAGAACGGGAATGCCTACCAACGTCGATACCAGGATCTTCAGATGATGCAGGAGCCCCCGAAAACAACCCCACGCGTGAACCCCAAAACCAAAACCCGCACCCGCCGCGAACTGCTGGCCATGTCCGCGTAAATCAATCTAATTGTGCATTGTCCATTTTTCTCTTAGGAGTTGCCGCGCTCGGAAGAGGCGCGACATCACGGTCCCCAGCGGGATCCGCATCCGATCGGCGATCTCCTGGTAGGACATCTCGTGGAGGAAATACATCTTCATCATCTGGCCGTACGGCGCCGGCAAGCGGTTTAGGGATTTCTTCACCCGGGGGGAAGGATTAGGATCAGGATCAGGACCGTCATGCACGGCGGGTTCCGGGGCGGCGCAGCTTTTCAGAGGGGCATATTCCCCGTCCTGTGTCACTTGCTCGAACGATACCGTCCGCGCTCTTTCCGTGACATACATCGACTCGTTCGCTGCAATGCGGTAAAGCCAGGTATAAAATGACGCTTCGCCCCGAAATTCCCGGAGATTTTCATAGGCGTACAGAAAAGCCTTCGAAACAATGTCCTCCACCTCGGAAGCGTTGCGCGCCACGACGCGCATACTCTCGACCAGCCGCGAACGGTATTTTTCAATCAGCACTTCGAAAGCCGCCCGATTACCCGCCGCCGCGGCTTGGATCAATAGGTATTCCGGCGCGCCGCGGCGCTGGAGGGCCAGCGATCGGCCATTCAATCCCTCACGCACACGTTCGATCAGCTCCGGAGGATTGAGCGGTTTGCAGAGATAGTCGCTGGCGCCGGCCGAAAAACCCCTCAGCCATTCTTCAGGGCGGCGTCGCACTGTCAACATCAAGATCGGCAGGTTTTTCCAGGCCGGATCCTGCCTCAGTAGTCGGCAGAGAGAATAACCATCCGTATCCGGAAGATTGATGTCCAGGATCAGAAGATCCGGCCTCCGCCGGCGGGCGGCGTCCCGCCCCGCTTCGCCGGTTCCAACGATGCCGACGTCAAAGGCGGCCGGTTCAAGAATACGCCGGACCAACATCTGATAATCCTCTTCGTCTTCAATGTAAAGAATAAACGACTTGTTCATGAGCGCTTTTCTCCTTTGCGGGTGCATTAAGCGGCAGTGTAAAGTAGAACGTGCTTCCTTGGCCGGGAAAACTTCGTACGCCCAGCTCACCTCCGTGCAATTCAATCAGCGCCTTGCAGATCGCCAGTCCCAGACCCGTTCCTTTGGGTCCTTTCACCGTAGGCCGGGCCGAGCTCACCTGTTCGAATTTGCTGAAGATCTTGGCCTGATCCGTCGCGCTGATTCCGATTCCCGTATCGGACACGGATAGTCGAATTTGTTTCTCGGCGGAGAGTTCTTCCCCGCGAATCGTGATGCAGCCCCCATCGGGGGTGAATTTGATCGCATTCGCCAGCAGGTTGGTCAGGACTTGGCGGATTTTCTCGGGATCCGCCGTGCATGCGGGCAGGCTTGAGGGAATGCCCACATCGCAGCGCAGCATTTTTTCCAGAAGTTTAGGTGTGAAGAAGTGAATGATATCGTGAACCAACTCAGACAAGTGGATCGGTCTCCGCTCCAGCGTGATTTTCCCCCGTTCAAACGCCGCCACATCCAGGAGATCATTCACGAACCGAGTCAGACGCTGCGTATTGATGCGCATCCGCTCCAGATACGTCTGCCAGGTCTCCAGCGCAATGCCGCTTTCAAATTCATGGCTGATCAGGTTCAAATAGGACTCAATGGCACCAAGGGGCGAGCGCAATTCGTGTGTGACCGCTGATACAAAATCCTCTTTCATCGCGTCCAGCTCCCGCAGCTGAACCGTCATGCGCTTGAACGCACTCGCCAAAAACCCTAGCTCGTCCCGACGATCAGGCACATGGCCCAGGTCAAATTCATATTTCCCCCTCCCAACAAATTCGGCGACGGAAGCCAGGCGGCCGATGGGACGGGTCCATGAAAGAGCCATCCCGAAAGAAATCACCAATCCCAGCAGCAGGGCCGCACCGGCGATGACGAACAGGCGTCGCTGGAGCTGGCGCAAACGTGCCTGAACCAGCTCTTCGAAGTAATGCTCTGAAAAGCCCAATGAGGCCGTGGCCATCCAGCGGTTTCCCATGCGGACGGATTCGGTCATCACCAGAACGTGGGCGGGATAAACGGGCGCCTCGGTCTCCGGCTTCCCGATCCGCGCGGGTTCGGAATGGGCCAGGATCTCCCCATTGGGCGTGACGACACTGGCGCTGACCAGGGAAGAATTCCACTTCTGGAGCCAGCCCGTGTATTTCACCAGAAGAAGATCGTCATTGGTGACAAACGACTCCTGAGCGATGTGCACCAGATTGTGCAGGAGTGCCAAACGTTCCTGGTTCGCCTGCTGGCGGATGTACCGGCGTTCGGTCGCGTAAAACGCCAGGCTGAGACAAATCGTTGTCCCAATAAGCAGCGTCGAGACCGCCAGTGCCAGCTTGGGAAATAACCTCACGGTGTGACCGGTGCTTCCCGATAAAGCGCCAATTCCCGCTGCACCTTGTTCAGTGCGTTGGCGGCCTTTTCGTGTTCCGGGTCCATGCGCAGAGTCATGCGCCACTCTCGAACCGCGTCTTCCAGTTTCCCGCTCGCGTAATCAATCAGGCCCGCTTCGTAATGCATTTGCGCCCCTTTCGGGTCGTGGGTTTTATTGATTTCTGACTGCGCCATGGTCAGATAGGATTGTGCTTGTGCATGCGATGGATCCAGCGCCAGAGCCTCCTCGAAGCAACGCGCGGCTTTCTCGTAATCCTGTGCCTCCAGCCGAGCGACCCCGTTTTCGATCAGGCGGTTCACGCGGGCTGTCTTTTCCTGACCCAGACGGCGGGCACGTTCCTGTTCGGCTTCCGCTTCCGCTTTAACAAGATACGTCCCCAGCTGGGGGTACTGAGGGTCCTGAATGGCAATCTGCCGAAACAGCTCCAGCGCCTGCGTAAAATGTCCCACTTTGAAAAGCGCTACGCCCTTTTCGAAATTCTGCTCCCGCTGCGCCAGCTGCTGGTCCTCTTCCACATGCGCCTGGGCGATTTTTTCGTAATTGGTGAAGCGCAAGTCCTGAATCATGCGCGCCGCTTCCGCAGCCGGGTAGCTTTGCTCCATGATGGAACGCCCTTTTTGCCAGGCGGTGAAAGCACTGGTGTAATCGGCCTGGCCATAGGCGTAGAACCCTTGGAGCGTGAAGCGTTCCGGAACCGAGAGATTGCTTCCATGATCGAGCGTCTGACGAAGCGCACTCTGCAGTTCGCTCAACTCCCGCTGGGCTTCTGCATCGGAGGAATTTTCCTGAAGGATCTGGAAAATGAGGTCGTTCGCCGTAAACAAATGCCCGAGCTGGCGTTCCACACGGGCCTGCTCGCAGCGCGCGTGCCAGCGCTCCTGGCGGGCTTTTTCCTCGGCCTGGGTGGTGTTCTGAATAGCGGTTTCCAGAAGGGTCGAGTCCATGCGATTGTCATCCAGCCGTTTGGAGGCATCTCCCAGAATCTCCAAGCGCTTTTCGCGCGCCGCCTCCCGCTTTTCAGTTTCCAATTGTCGGACCGCTAGAGCCACATATTGATGCGCCTGAACGTTCCCCGGATCCCGCTGAAGCACTTCCAGAAAGTCCCCGATGGCATCATTCCACTGGTGCTGTTCAAATTCATTGATGCCCTTCGGCAGGTCGGCCCGGGCGGTTGAAAGAAGCAGCCCGCTCAGTCCGACTCCCAGAGCGATCGCATACGGAATTCTCATAGTTTCTGGCAATAGATCATCGTCAAATAGGGAGGTAAATTACTCGCCGAAGTGGTTACATCCTTGGTGGTATACACTGTAAACCCACTTCCACCTTGGTAGGAGCCCAATTGACCGCCAGGGGTGTTGACCCCAACCGCGTTGGGTGAACCTGCTCCCTGCCCACTAGGGTCCTCGACCAGCGTATGCGAATGCGTGGCGCTGCCACCGGTCGCTCCGTAACTTGCGCCTCCCATGGGGAAGGCATTATCCAGCGCGCTGAAACGCGTCCATCCGGCCGGGCAGGTGCTAGTAGACATCATGATCATGCCTTGGGGGATGGCTGCCACAGCAAACAGATTTGCATTGAGCGGCTGGTTCGGACTGAGTGTTTGTCCTTCTACCAGGACCTGAATGAAAGGTGTGTACTGTTCCCAGGGGATGCTTGGATCCAGAGGCAGCTGCACGGCGAAGAGGCCGTTGGTCACCTGCACGTTTGCCACGGAGACAGGCGAGGTGCCTGGAATTGTGGCTCCTGACCCATCGACAAAATTGAACTGCATGTTCTTGGTTGTGTTCACTGGCACGCCGTCCTGCTTGAGCGTTCCCTGAAAGGTGATCTGCGAAGGCGTGGCCCACGCTAAAGATGAGGCAACTCCGACGATGATTGTAATAACTGCGGTTTTTATCATGATAGATTCTCCTTTTGGCGAGTAAGTGAGTGAGCGAGTGAGTGAGTAGGTGACGGCGGAAGCGAATGTCTACAACAAGAAGCCATCAGGCCATTCAGCATGCGACCGACCCCATCCATCAAAGATTGAATTTCTGTTTTTTCTTCCGAGGCGATATAGCCGAGGGTTATGCAAATCTCAATTTGCGTATCCAGCTCGCTTAACGAGGCTCTAGCGATGCGAAAAAAATTCAGCTTTTCTCGAGAGGAAACTCGCGCGGCCCCTTCTGCGATATTGCTGGGGATGGAAACGGCGGCACGACGCATCTGTGATACGAGGCCGTACAGTTCGGCTGACGGGAAAGATTTACTAATCTCATAGATATTTTTAACCAGAACGATCGATTGCTTCCATACCTCTAAGCGACGATGGGGTCGTTCACTCACTCGCTTACTCGCTTTCTTGCTCACTCACTGTAGTCATCGAATAATCATGAGTTTGCCGTTGATGCCGTCGGTGGTGGATTCCACACGCCAGAGGTAGACGCCGCTGGCGGCTGGATCGCCGCTCGACGTGTTGCCGTCCCACTTTTCCTGAGCAATGGACCCGCTTAAATCCGAGTGGTGCAGCTCCCGCACGCGGTTTCCGCTCAGGGTGTAAATCGTGATCTTGCACTCGGAAGGCAGATTGCTGAATGTGATTCCGCCGCTGTCCGTGCCGGTCTGGCCGATCCCGGTCCCTGCGCCCGAACCGTGCGGCCGCCAGGGGATGGGAAAGACAAAAACACTCGACGCATCGCCATCCGCCGATCCCATGAGCGCATAAACGGAAAACTGCGTCACGGGGCCGGTGACGGCAGCACCATTGGGATGCGTGTCCGGCATTTTCACCCACAAGGCGTGAACAGGATCCAGCGCCCAGAGCGACAGGGTCTGCGCGCGTATGGGGGCGCCCGACGACCCGACTAAAGGCTGGCCGCCGATGTAACTCATGGAGAAGGAAATGCTTTTGCCCAGACTCATCGGCCGGCCCTGCATGTTGTAGGCGGCGATTTCCTCAAGAGCAAGCGGCGTCTGGTAAGCGCCTCCCGAGAGCTGCGCATTCGCGGTCGCCGCCTGGAGGACAGTCGGATTCACCTGCAGAGGCGAATGCATCGGATCCGGACTCACCAGCACATAGGCGTAATCAGACAGGGAGTTTGTGGGAATATCCAGATTCAGCGACGGCGCATTGTTAGCCGCCGCGCTCTGAGCATTGCCCGCGATGGGGATGGGGCGGAGCACCACATTTTCCTGATTCGGGTCCAGAACGGTAATGAACTGCGTATGTGCTGCCTGGGCCAACACAAATCCATCGATAGACTGGAGGCTGGTATTGGCGACCACGTCATATAAAGTGTTGCCCTGCCAGACCCCTTGTGCCGATATAACCACGGTTGTCCCGATGACCGCGTAGGTATACGTGGAGGGCACGACGATATTCTGCGATTGGCCCAGGTGGTCCATGAGGAGCATGACTTGGATGCCGCCCGCGATCGTGGCGCTGTTGAGCGGGCTTGAGAAATTGAGCTGTATGGTGGCATTCAAGGGCACTCCCACCTGGACGCCGTCTTGGAGAATCTTGGTCGGGCCCACCGTAGCGTTTACAAGGCCGAAATTGCCGGTAAAGCCGCTGGCGTAGCCGCTGAAGTATCCGCTGACCAGATCGTAATCGGCGCTTCGCGATTCGGTCCCCGCCGCATCTTCGCCCACGGCGTAGGCCGCGTTGAAATCTGCCGACGTCGACTGGCTGACCCCGGAGGCGCCAACCAGTGCTTTGGTGAGGGTGTAATCGCCTCCGCTGGCCGCCTCCGCAAGCAGCCAGGATGGCCAGAACAGAAGACAGAGGCAAATGGCCCTCACCCACCCTACGGGTACCCTCTCCCTAAAGGGCGAGGGCAGGGCGCCTGACCTTCTCCCTACAGAGAGAAGGTGGCCGAAGGCCGGATGAGGGCCATTATTCCGGAGCCACTTTTTTGAGTTTTTCATAGGTTGCTTTCATCATCTCAAGCGCTTTAGGGTGCGACGGATCCATCTCCAGCGCCTTGTTGAATTCGACCAGCGCCTGCGTGAAGCGTTCCTGGCGGTAATCCTTTAATCCGCGTTCGTACCAGCTCTCCGCCAGAACGAGCGTATTTACCGGTTTTTGTCCAAAGAAGAAGGTCACTCCAAAGCGCTGGACATTGCCGAGCGGCCCCGCCCCGGCAAAGGCGTAATCAATCTGGAGTGCTTTGAAGCGCAGGCCCCCGCCCACGCGTAACCCGTTGCCGAGGTCACCACCGGAGGTGTAGCCTCCTCGCAGAACGAATGTTTTGAGCGTCAGGATTTCGATCCCTGTGCCGAAGAAACTGGGACCGTCATTGGGCTGCTGGCCATCCAGCGTCAGCGTAAAGGATTCGTCGCGCCAGTCGCCAGTATAAGAAAGTCCGGCCGTGAGACTTCGCGGCAACGGAGCGGAATCCTGGTCGAACTTCATGTCGG